>Ga0126342_10012547_pt1 | contig 15103 bp, 14 predicted proteins | sample Cyp1metagenome_FD_92528 | JGI IMG/M metagenome (GOLD analysis project Ga0126342, IMG submission 92528) | Coral microbial communities from Lord Howe Island, Old Settlement Bay, Australia - Cyphastrea 1 metagenome | ecosystem: Host-associated > Invertebrates > Cnidaria > Coral ...
TACACTCCACTACACTAAATTACACTACACTACACTACATTACACTACACTACACTCCACTACACTACACTACATTACGCTACACTACACTACCTTCCACTACACTTCACTACATTACACTACACTACACTCCACTACTCCACTACACTACAACTACACCTACGACTACACAACTACACTCCACTACACGAAATTACACTACACTACACTACATTACACTACACTACACTACACTACATTCCACTACACTCCACTACACTATACTACATTACACTACACTACGTTACACAGAATGACACTGCACCACAAATAGACAGGTAGACAGATAGACAGATAGATAGATAGATAGACAGATAGGCAGGTAGACAGCTAGACAGCTAGACAGATAGACAGATAGACAGATGAGAGAGAGAGAGGGATAGACAGATAGATAGGTAGATAGATAGACAGACAGACAGAGAGATAGAGAGATAGATAGATAGACAGAGAGATAGAGAGATAGATAGATAGATAGATAGACAGACAGACAGATAGACAGATAGATAGATAGGTAATTAGATGACAGAGAGAGAGAGAGAGAGATAGAGAGATAGATAGATCGATCGATCGATCGATAGATAGATAGATAGATAGATACATACATAGAAGAAAGATAGATAGGTAGGTAGGTAGATAGTCAGAGAAAGAGAGAGAGAGAGAGAGGAGACCTCAAGCACCCTTCGGTCCATCAGTGGATTCGCTCTGCCATCCCGGATTCACAACAACCAATCTCTCCTATAGGTTTCCTATGTTTGAAACTTCCGCCACCGCCTTGTGCGGTACTACTGGTAATCATTGTAATTGATGGATAAAAATTCAAAAGGATGAACCAATCATTCTTCTCCTATATCATCAAGGACTAATGCAGCATTGTTGCCAGTATTTCTGGGCCGGTTTTATTTGTGCTCAATGAAAAAGGGATCCCATTTTTTCGCACAGTGCTCAGGACAGTACTGACTCAGTTGAGTCCTGCCACCCAGGATCACCTCCATTGATTTTGAAAGTCTTCATGGTACAGATGGCACCACCGTCCATTGCTGAGGTATTCCTGACCATTTCATGAGGGAAATTGTCACGTTTCGCCCAACTCTTCCGGTATTCAGGGCTTGATGCACAGTCCTTGTGTTCACCTTGCCCATTACATCCACAAATGTTCCAGTGAAAGCACCTGGAGCCACACAACTGCTGCCCCTTTCACCATGAGGTCGTGAGTCAAGTTGCGAGGCAAGTTGCTTTGGGACTTGACTTGATAAATGAGATGATCGTACCTTATGGTAGTGAGGTCGAGTTGAGTAGTGAGATTGTCACCAGTGGCAAGTTGGCCTGTGAACTACCCGAGTCGGCATCATCTCTGCCAAGTCAGGGGATAACATGCCCAAGTCATCATCCAACTTTCATCTGGGAACGTCCCAAAAGGCCACCAGTCGTCACCTCCGTCACCTGTTCCCACCTCCGCGACCGTCCGATGCATCACAATCTTCAAAGTTGCTGCTGCCCCACAGAAGGACTTTGCCACTGGCGGAGAAGCCACCTCCTACGCAGAGGCACCATGACAAAACAAGAATACGATGCCCTTTGTAATTTACCCCTGCCCCTACGCAACTCTGCAAAATGTCCAACAGGGAGAATCAAACCTCTTGACTCTTAGAATTCTTGAGGTCGAGTCACAAATGCTAAGCAAATGCTGAGCTTGTCATCCGTATCAAGTCAAGACGCATTTTGAGCGCAATTTTTGAGTTCCGTGATTCACTTGCAGTATGTCTCAATTACATGGACATGAATACAAGCTATACTATGCTTGACATAGGTCATTGTAAGACCGTCGGAGATCTTCCAGCTTTCCTCAAAACGGTCCAGCCAAAATCAACCAAAAAAGGTTCCAAATGGAGGCTTGGAAAAAATAAAGACAAAACATGGGTGGGATTTTCCAATATCATCATTTAAGATCAAGTTATTATCTGAAAATTGATAGGGTTTTGATGATTATTGCCATGGGTTTTTAAGGGGGTTCCAATCTTCAAAACCCCCATGGAAAGAAGACGGCCCTGGGGTGTGCCACACCTCCGTAGGAGGCCTCGCAGCGGTGGCAGTTGAACTCTGCCGTTTCCACTTGAGTCAGGTCATGCAGCACCGCGCCGCCGCCCTTGGAATGCCTTGGGGGTCGCAAGGGGCCGCGTTGCGGGGACTTTGTAGAAAAGCATGGGATCCCGGTTGATTTTTCCATCGAGTTTCTGAATGGATCTATCATGGAAAACTCTATGTAACCGGGATCCTGTGGGATCGATGACAAACTTTCTCGGTGTTTCTTTGGTGCGTCTTTCAGGTTCCTACTGGGTCGCGGCTATAGCGTTGGCAGCAGATCCGCAAAAAGGAAAAGGAACCCCAGGAGGCGCCAAAGCAAATCTGTCAAATCTGTCAGATGAAAAAGTTCTAAGTAAATCACCAAATCAGTAAGAAAAGTTCTTATTTGTTAATGTGATTTTTTTTCGGGATTTCGCCAAACAATCCGCCCAAAGACGTGGCTCGGCAGTCCGACATGTTGATGCTACCACCCTGTTCAAGATGGCACTGAGGGCTGGCCATGAAGATGCCTGTGGCAAGAGGCCCCCAGTGAGGTACCCTTTCGGAGAGACTCACAGTCCTATGGCAGTTAAAAGGGAAGGTATCCATGAATATGTCATCAAAATCCCATGAATTTTCCATGTTTGTGACACCATGATATTCCCATTACATCCCATGAATGTCCCACGATTTTCACCCATCATCTGCCACACCGCTGTACCTCCACCCGCGACAGCACTGCAGTTCTTGAAGCTCATGTTGCTACCAGCGCCTGGGCGACAAAACCCTGGTCGAATGGAGATTTTCAATGACGAAAGGGGTCAACGGATCGGGCGATGAAAAAAAAAAGGGAAAGGTTGGCAGTCATACATTCCCAGATTTAAGGGTTTTTAATCAAAAGTGCATTTTGGAAAACCTTCGATCCAAAGTCTGGAATTCCGAGAGGCACCCTGCCTATCGAAAGGTTGCCATTGAGGATGTTCAGTCCACCACCTTCACCCTCTGCCTCAGGCAGCACTCCAGCTGCTCAAATTTCAATGAAAAATTGAGACCCAAAATGCCATACAAATGAAGGAAAAACTGAACTGCCTGTTGCATCCAGGTAAATCTGGAATGAAATAGTGTGCTTCCGCTGAAACCCTGAGTTCTTGAAGTTTGCCTTGTCTTCTCCACATGTGATCAGAACATGGCCTTTTGAGTTTGCAGAATTCTGTAGAGATTCTAGAGACCTTCACTCCAACATGGCCCCAACCTGGCGTCCAACATGGCTATGGGAAATCCCCCATTCATAATACGTCAGATGATTCTTAGGGGATTTTTAATGGGGATTTCCCGTTGCCTTCATCCTTGTTTCAATGGATTTCCATGGACGAAGTCTCCAGGGTTTATCAAAGGTGCAGCGCTGCAAGATTCGAAGCTAATTCGGCTGGAAGCATCCAGTGACATATCTTTGGAAACAAAGAGTCCTCCTGGAGCTTAAAGTTTACCCCCAACTTCAAACCGCGGGCTAACATATGAGCCATGGCCCAAGTGATTCAATAACCAAACTTCAGAATGGTAACGTTCCTTAGGGACCTGTGAAATTACCAAAGGGTAGTGGGGCGAACTGGGAGAAAATCTGTCGAAAATGCCAAGCTTGTTGACGCTACTTTGGGAAACCAACACTTCGCCAACTGCGCAGGGGAACACGACAACCTAGACAGGGGAGAGGATATCCAGGTTTCTCATGAACTTCCCCAGCAAGTTGGCCAAAGATTGGACCCCGTATCACGTTGCCAATTAGATATTCCATTGCATATCATTCTGTCTCATGATATCCCAATTACTAATACATCCCAATATATCCCAAGTATATCCCAAGTATACTGTATTCCAAGTATATCCAAAATTCCATCCCATTATATCCCCGCAAAAAAATGGTTTTGAGTCCAGAATGGTTGGGTAGTTATAGTGTATAGTTCTTTGGTCTTCCAATATACGGATGTGGTTTTTTTTGAAATGGGTGATCCCCGAGTCACCATCGGTTTCAATACCAAAATGATCTAACGACTTGGATGGGTAGCGCCATGAATGGAAACCTCTCCTCCACCACCTGCTGCGTGACAGGAAAAGACCGAGATTTTAGAGGCCCTGGATGTCAATGCCCTTGGCGGTCAGGCTGGATTTCATGGCGTTCACAGGCTTTTCCTGCTGGATTTCATGATGATTTTATGGGATGTCATGGAACTCACGGAACTCAGAATTCTATGTTGGATTTAATTGTGTTTTATGGGAAGCTCATTAAATGCTATGGGAATTTTTGCTGGGCTTCAATAGGATCTTATATGGGTTCAATTGATTTTACGGATTGAATACTGGTAGTTAATAGGATCTTATATGGACTTATATAATTTATGGGGATTTAATGGGTTGTTATATGGATTTCAGCCTGATTGTATGGGGTTTGCTGGAAATTTACGGGGATTTCGTTGTGGAAACAATTGTGATACTATTGGGATTATACATTATAAGCTTTGATGGGAATTCTATGTAGAGATTATCAGGAAATTGTGGGGGTTCACAGTCAAACTGTTAGTTGGGAGGATGGCAACGGGCACTTTATAAGGAGATTCTGGGAGTAACACTTGCAGAGAAGATATATATGGTGATGAAATGGAATATGCTTTAAAATCTTTAGCCAACAGTATGATTTGGCTTGTACAAACATATATATATATATGTATATATGTTGGTCAAGACATGGTATGTGGTTTATGGTCATCCCAGCACTATTGAGGATTCAACAACTACAAGTCTTGACGATTTTTGCGACATGGCTTGTTGGAATGATACCCAAATGGATCCTCCAAGATCCTCCGAGTGCAGTCTCTTTGTGGCATCAAGTCACAAAAAAAAAATGCAGAAAAGGCGACTGTCTTTCGCAACGAAAACAGAAAGAAATGCAACAATTTAGCCAACTGTTGGCACTGCTTTGACATATTCGTTTTGATCACATTTCCAGTCACCAATCTGTCATTGCTGGCAAGGGTCCCTCCAACAAAAGCACCGCCTCCGACTTCTGCCCGGCAGTGTTGAAAAGTGATCTCACTGTTGGAGATTGCAAGATCTTTCTCCACGTAAATGCCTCCTCGGCGATGGAGAAAACGAGTTGAATCCCCGAATCTGGCAATCCAAAACCCCATGGGTTGAAAATGGTTAGAAACTTCATGTGAAACCTCACTTGCCCCATCAACTGTATCCATGGTTCCCAAAATTTCAACTGGCTATTCCGACCATTTTTTCTATTATAAACTGGCATTTTCCCATGATAAATTGGCCGTTGTGACTACACTTGGGAGTGCAGTTGGACTATTCGTGGGTACAACTGTAGGATTTTGATGCCGCTAGGCTGAGATCCTGGGAATGTGGGGCCCCAAACCAACCATGGTGCAATATTTCTCGATTTGCTTCGCTTGTCACTGACCCTCTGGTGCGTTTTTTGTCTGGCGATGGTTTTTCTCGCCGCAATGCGAGGACTTACCATCTGGTTATGACATTCACAGTTCGCCATGGAAAACCACCATGCTATTTTTTGTTCGGTGTTTACCATCTATAAACCTATGGGCCATGGCACCATGGCGAACTGTGAATGTCATAACCAGGCCGGGTAAAGTCCCCTGGCCCACTTGGCCAATGGGATCGTTCCTTGGATCCTCGACTCTTTTGGGGGGAGATCATCCCTAGTTTTCATGTTTCATAGCGTCATTGATGTCCAATGTCACTTTCATTGGTGACAGAAATCCTCCATGAAAGATAGCGATTTTATCACTATCCACCATGAAAATAAACCAAGCTTCATTCTTCCAATGATTCTTGATAATATATCCCATCACCATCAATATTCCACTTATATATATATATTCCCAGTTATGATTCTCCCAAGATGTTCTCAGAAGTTTCCATGACTATCCCACTGTTGTCATCCCATACCTCCCGCGATTTCATGGGTGATCTCCATAAAACGCTCGGCAGTTCTCCAGTCATATTCCAGTAACATCCCCTGATGAAAACCCCGTCCCAACAATGTGGTTTCATCCTGTTGTGAAAACCATGGTTTCTGGCAGTAGTAACGGGTTTTTTTAGATTTTCTGGATGTACAAAAATTGTAGATCCATGGATATCAAGGTGAAATATCCCATGAATTCTTGCTTCTATTCCCATGGAAATGTTCCATCAATCTTCCACATGATGGGTGTGCCTGAAAATAGGCTATACCAAAAATCCAGCGGTTTATCACCATTTTCATGTTTATCTATATAGATGAACATTTTATGCATGTCCCATTTTCAGAGACACCCAGATCAGATTGTTGGTTATATATATATATCCTTGGTATCCCAACAAAACAGCCAACATAATATATCCCAAATATATGGTTAGTTGTATCCCATGACTATCCCGTCATTCGACATCATCAATTAATGGAACCTGCACAGACCCATTATCATTTTTATTACTACATTCTTGTGACTGTTACTACGATATCATCTTTATGATTATTATTAGTTTTTTGTCTATCATCATTATTATTGTTGCTAGTATTGTTGTCATTGGATTTACTAATATCTCGTTATTAATATCCCATTGTATAATATCCCATATTCAATAAATATCCCATTCTCAGTGGATTCACCACATTGGTGTGTCTCAAAATATTCCATCAATATTGTGAGTTCAATTCCTATCATTATCCCATAATTCATAGATTAAATAAATAGCATCATGATCCCATATGGGTATGGGTCAATACCTACTAATACCATTTTTAGGGGGATGAACATCCATTTACCAGCTATTTTGATGTTCACCAGGGGTACAAGGTTTTGACACACTGCCATATTGTTGACTTTCCATGGTCAAACCAGCATTTTGACCATCTCCCATCATGAAAACAGCTGCAAACCATCGTGAAAACGTACCATGTTCAACCCATTTGTCGTCCCGGTAGTACAGGTTGACATTCCCCAATATTTGGGTTCGTATCCCCGAACTCATCATCAACCAAGTAGGCTGGTTCAGAAAAATTATGTCGTCCATATCTTTGATGGTTCAAACCCCAGTTAAAAAAAAAAAACGAACGAAATGATGGTTAAGTCCCGATAAGAATCGCGAACTGACCATCAACCCTCATTCATCAGTTACATGCATTTATATCCTGATACGTGGTTAAAAAAAGAAAACAAATCATCCGTAGTTACTTTCGGATTTACCAACAAACCATCAGTAACCCATCAGTCAGCCATGTGTGGGCGAAAAAAAAAAAAACACGAAAACCAACCGAACTCAGCCAAGTGGATCAACCAACTGATGGATGTTGCTTCCACCAACTCCAAAAAACTCCGGAAGTCCCAGCCGCCTCCATCTTCGACGGCCACATTTCCGCAGGCCTCGAAGGTGAGGGTCGCCTCGTCGATGGATGCATTGCCCTGGCAAGGAATCCCGGAATCCGGACGCATGGGAAAGACATGGGAAATTTCGTGAAGGAAATAGACAGATTGCTGGATTTTTGTTTTTTGGGAATTTCTGAAATCTAGAAATGATAGAAAACCATAGCTAATACATGCTAGCAAACTGATATATGGATATATGGATATATAGAAATGAAACAGTGGTTGTTTATGAATGTTTATCCCACGACACCCCTTCTATTCCGACGTGTCTGGCCGCACCACCTGGCGTGGGTTCCCCATTTGTGGACGATTTGGGGCTGCCACAGGGACGAGGCTACCCCGGGTACCTCCACTTCCACGCAACGAGGTGCCGCACGGTCCTGAAGTCATGGCCATCCCTTTGTAAAAATCCACTGGGAAACCCCCGGTTTGCCGGTTCAGTTCTGTTCTGGTTGTTTCTGTTCTGAATCTGTTCTGAATCTGTTCTGAATGTTGTGGCTCATGGCTTTGACGAAGATGCAGAAGCGGAAGCGAAGCCTGAGACCCAGACAGATCCCACAAAGTGAATAGAGCCCTGAAAGAAGACATCTTGTTTGAATAGCAGCGCAGCATCAGACCTGGGTCGTCACGATGGTTTCAAGCTGTCCGAATATCTTGAATGCAGCTCTTGGAATGGTCAGAAACTCTGTTGACTCTTTGATTCAAATCCATAAACACAGATCTTCATTGTATTACTATTGGAATCTATTGGATATATTCCTATCCTATTGGATACATTCTCCCATGTGTCAGTGTCCCATTCCTATCAGCTTACGCAGATGCCAGGACACAGCACAACGGCTTGCGCTGCGACGATGCGACAGCTCTCATGGATGGTGACCACAGACGCCACCTGGGGTGCTACGGCCCATCCCGGCAGTCTTTGCTAATAGGATGTCATGTTTCTAAATACCCTCTGGTAAACTAACCATTGGAATATTCATGGGGATATAGTGAGTATATAATGGGACAATAATTTCATTTAACCTCTGGTAAACTAATGAAAACAGTTTGCTATTGAAAATTACCATAGAAATAGTTGATTTACCCATCAAAAATGCGCCATCAGCAGTGTCATCTCAGTGAATTTCGTTCGAAAAAAATCGGAATCGCTGACACCTCTGGGTGGAAATTCAGCACCAAGGATGCGACCTTGTATCTCCCTGCCAGATGCAGAGTGCCTGCTGTACCTCGGTTGCGAAGAATAGGATGTGGTCCCATCCCACAGAAAATTTTTTGAAAATGAAACATCTTTGAAACCCCAAAAAATTGGGAATGATTGGGGCTGGTTTGAAAAATTCCATCCACTAGCAAGTCCAGGGAGGGCTGGTTTATGATTTCGGGTCAAAACCATTCATGTTTTTCTCCAGTCAAATAACCTCAAGATCACTGCAAAGAATGCGTCTTTGGTCAGACCTGGCAGACAGGTGCTGCTTGCAACTGTCTGAGTTGTTTGTTGGCAATAATACGTGATACAGCTGCATGCAAGGTACAATTGCTGGGAAAGGCATCTTCTTGAACGATCCGCATTGCTGCAGCGAAGGACAGCCACAGACACCATCGCCATGGCATGGTACATATATCCGAACAGTACCAGGAATGGAGGGAAAAAAAACAGAAAGCATCAGTGAAGCTAAAAGCCACATTCAACACCTGCTACATCAACAAAGGCTTTGATGTACAGTCTATCTATCTATATATCTATCTATGTATATATATATATATCTGTGTGTGTGTGTGGTGTGTGCATTTTTTACCACTCTGCATCCTTGGCTTCCTTGACATCCTCCACATCACCGAAGGGTTTCACAAACAGACGCTCCAGTGGAGGCTAGACGCAGCGGCAGAGACAACCCATGGATCCTATGGATTTTGCTGGCAAATTTTAGGGGTGTCTTGTAGACTTTCCAGTAATTCTGGGAGTCAACGGTTTGCAAGTGCAAGCCTTTTTTTTCCGGCGATTGGGGCAATGCCCGGGCAAGTGCCTGACACATGGCTGAAAGAAAGAGAGAGAAGGCAAAAAAAAAAATGGCTACGGCTCAACATTGATGATCTCCCAAAGTGGATTAGGTGTTTCTTGGACGCCACATTCAAGGGAAAAGTCCCCGATACCCCTGGGCACTCTTCAAAAAAGCCCAAGATGCCAAGCCTTTTGTCCGGTTGGTGGTTTCAACTCCCTTGAACAAGTATGTGGTGTCTTCCGGCAATCAAACATGGCTAGCTGTGAAATCCCCCAACTAAGTAGACACCTATGGGAAATTCATCGAAACAAATGTTTTTTGTCCTTCACACCGTGTTTGATTAGCAGCGGATAATCCGCAGTTATCATATAAAGTTGGCTATATAAGTTACTCATCCATATGTATTAGATATATATATATATATATTATATATACACATGTGTATATATTCTATATATATACATAGTGTGTGCAACCCAATAATGAATCTACCGTTTGGAGCCGGTTTATACCACCCATTCTGGTGATTTTGGGAATGGTTTATGATTGGGTTTACCACATGATATATATATATATATATATGTACATGTATATATATATGTGAATATATATATATACATGTTTATTTACTTATTTATATACGTGTATATATATATATAATATATATATGGTGTTTTCCATAAATGGGAAATCTCCAAAATGGGTGGGTTATTTCATAGAACATCCTTTTGAAATTGATGATTTGGGGGTACCCCTACTTTAGGGATTCCCATGTATGTATGTATGTATGTATGTATGTGTGTATGTATGTATGTATGTATGTCTGTCTGTATGTATGTCTGTCTGTATGTCTGTCTGTATGTATGTCTGTCTGTCTGTATGTCTGTCTGTATGTCTGGCTGTATGTATGTATGTATATACAGTATAATCCCCTATTATTCCCTTATACTGTATCCCATTTGTGGTGGTCCACGGTAGCCCCTGAGAAGCCGTCCAATTACCTGAGTCAGGCAGTTGTCTTGGCCAACGATGTGCTCCTTGGGCTGCCACTGCAACGCCTGAGAACTGTGACCAGCCATTTAGTTCGATGATAATGAGATAGTTTGTTAGTGGGTTTACCCTTTGCTAATTAACTTAGCAATGGGAAATCCCCATAGATGGGCATTATGATGGGAACATCATCTCTGAATATTTGATTACCAGAGGCTAATCAGGATGTGGATCGGAGGTTTGGATCGATAAATTTAGATCGGTCGCCAGCAAAGCATTTTTTGTCATTCATGCTCACAACAAGAGATACTGGTCAAAGCAGCAGATATCGGTCAGCAAGGTGTCCCCAGGAACATGCACTCCACTCTTAGTTGGAGGTTTCCCAAAATGGGATGCGAATTAATTTGAGTAGGATTTTCCCTGAAATAAACCATCCAACTATTTGGGGTACCTCCATGACTATGGAAACCACTGTCAGCCGATGCTGCCTGGGCTGCATCTCCAACGAACTTGAGCATCGGTGCGAGCTGCAGTTGCCGCGAAATCCATGAGGGATTCCGGTCAATCCAGAGCCGCACCGTGTCCTGGACCAATCTCCACAGCCCGCCATAGACGTCCAACATGGTTGCAGGAGAAAGTCCTAACTATAAATCAGTTCCCATTTAAATTTCCTATGATGCATGATCATTCATAGATTTCCCAACCATGTTTGATTATCAGAAGGTAGCTCCTAATTTCCAATTGTGGTTGGTGATATATCATATTGTTCCTATGATATTCCCATTAAATCTCATTCATTCCCACTAAATCCCAGATATATCCGACCATATTCCCAATAAATCCTATGAAATCCCATTAAATTCCATTCATTCACTATAAAATCCCATTATTTCCAGTATAAATCCCATGAAATCCCCATGAAATCCGGGCGAAATCCAGTCGTCGTCTCCTCCGGCCGATCAGCATCCACATCTGCCATCCAGGCCAGGGCGCCGTCGTCTGCCTCCGCTCGGAATAAGAATTCTCGTGAGACTTTTTGGAGAATGATGATCATATCCGGTGATATGGATATCATTGGATTGGTTTAAGGGAAAATTTGAACCGGAAAGCCCCATATTTCATGGTAAAAACCATGGTTTCCTGTAGATTTTCCCTCAAACCAATCCAATGAGGAATATGGGTATGGATCGATACCTATACATACCATTTTTAGGGGAATGAACATCCATAAATCCCAGCTATTTTGATGTGAACTACAGGGGTACTATTGGTTTTGACACACTGCCATATGGATAACAACTTTTTCGGAAATACTAGCATTAAAAAAGTAAAGGAAAAAAGGAGATGAGATAAGGAAAAAAAACTTGGTTCATATTTCTATAATTCTATATATTATGTCCTTTTCTGATATGATGATGATCATTGAAAACCTGGAGAACCAGGACCCATCAAAAATCCTCCGCCTTCAAAAGTGTGATCTCCTCGGCCCACATCTGCCTGAGTCGACGGAAAATCTTCCGGAAACCCATGGCTTTTTTTACCACCATTAAATGGGGGGTTGCTTGAAATGGGGGAGCCCCAGTCACCATGGTTGTTTCAATACGAAGTCATGGTCCAATGATGACTTGGATGATTTCGGGGTACCCCCCATTTTAGGAAACCTCCAAATTATTGCTGTTCGGGTTTTCGGGGTAATTATAGATGTTCCCCGAAAACCCTCCCCCCGGGGTTTGAGGGTCGATCACCATCGATGTGGGCACCTGAGCTCGGGGTTTTCGTCGATCAGCTTCTTGAAGCAGACATGCCTCAGTGAAAACCAGGCACTTCGATGCCTGGAACACCCAAGATTCATAACTCTCCAGGTGGTATACCCGGCTGCCATTTGAACAGCATTTCTGGCACTTTTTTGGGGCTGCCCCAGACAATTATAGTATATTATGGTCAATCACGTCCTTTAAATGTGGGCGTTCCTTTCGAATGTCTGCGCTACGACACTGCGGCTGATCATCATGCGGTTGACCGCTGGTCCAAGCTAAGAACTGTGCATAAGAAGCCAATCTCGATGCTCAGCAATCGATATGTGCGACAAATCCACATTCTGGAAGAGAGGCCCAAGAGGATATTCATGTCGAGTCCTGCACAAATCTCGACTGATCTTCAATCGGGAAGGAGTAGGGCAGACAGAGCCTGCAGACAGAAGCGTGGAAGTATGAGAAGCTTTTCTTATGACCAAGACATTAGAGTCTTCTAGCTTCACACTTTGTATCAGGCGCTTTCAGCACTTCATTTCTTGGGATTTCTAGGGTAGCTTTCCATGAGTAAGCTCTGTTGGTTTTCTAGGCGCTTCCCAAAAAATCACGGAAGCCGCGCATCTCCTGGCATCTTCCCAGCCAGCATTGTACAAGTCCCTCCAGGCCACCATCAGAGGATGACGTCTGCGGGCAGCCAGAAACCAATTTTCAACCTCTGCCAGGCGCTGCGTTGGGTAAACAAAATGGTGCCCTGGAAGTTCACAAAACGAGTTGATGTTTATAGCTGGGATTTTGGGATGCACCAAAAAAAAATGTGTTAGTAGGTTTGATCAATCCCATGTTCAAACTATGTATCAACTTCGTCCCGCGTTTTCACATCTCATATCGTTTAACTTTCAATCACCAATCCATGTGACACAACCTTCATCTGCACCAGCTCATCCCTATGTGGCAGTCCCGAGAGTCTGAGGCATGCTAAGACCTCGACGTATTCCTTGCTCACTCCCGGCTCCATACCAAAGCACGCCAAGTACCAAGCACCTCCAGTCAAATCGTGTCATTTTGGACTGCAGCTGGACTGGCTAGTCAACATGATTTCCTGCATCAATAAGGACAAAAGTTCGGAGTTCCCATTCGCTGAATCAAACTACAGTGAAAGCGTTCCGTTGGCAGTGAGAAGCAATCGACATGAAAATTAGCAAACTTCTGTGTGGTGTATGGCCAAAAAGGCCCAGCCTAGTCCTCTTTCAAGTGGGCCTTGGCTGTCTCACGCCATTCTTTGACATGTTTTCTAAATCCAACCTCACCCTGCAGTCGCTCATGGGTATGGGTCGGTTGACCCTGGTACGCTTCTGCTCGGTAGTTGTGGCTGTTCATACAGTTCATACCCCCAAAATTGGTTTTCAACAGGTTTCACCCCGATTTTTCTCCAAAGAAATCCTGTCCACAAATCTGGGGCAAAGGCCATCACACACTTTGTCCCACAGCCAGTCCTGGCCCAAACACTGCGGGGACTTCAGGTCTTCTTCGTCTTGGTTTTCTACTTCATAAGGCGGTTACATGGGCTTTCTGCGGTTAACTCTGGTCACAGCCCCAAGCTTCTTCACAGCTGAAGCAGCATGAGCAGCATGAGCAGCATGAGCAGCATGAGCAGCATCAAGAACTTCCCTCAAAGACAAGAAAACCATGAATTTTAACAGAAACACCAAAGTTCTGATGGCCCAAAACTCCGATGGAGCCAGAGCTCACGTCCCAGTTGCCTTGAGCGGCTGAAGGCAGATGGTCGCCACATCGGTGTAGACCTTTGAGAAAACACCCAGACTTTGCACCGGAGGCAGCACCTACTATGACACTACATCTTAAGAACTGCAACACTCTTCTAAGGAACACTTCTGGTTGAGTTGGCTCCAAAAATCCATCTATAAGTGTTGCAAGGAGGCAAATGGATCCGAAAAATACAAGCATAGATTGTTTGCACCGTGTTCATGAAGTGTAAGATGATTTTCTGCATTCTGTCCACACTTTGCCCCGTCAACTACGTGACTATGTGTCCAAATCATCAACCAGGCAGGGTGGAAACTCCACATCATCCGCAAATCATCAACCATGGTACCCTCTGGTAATTTAACATAGCTATTGAAGATCACCATTTTTCATGGGAAAATCCACTATTAATGGTCATTTTCAATAGCTACGTTAAATTACCAGAGGGTAATCGTCAGGGCCCAAACCCCACCATATTTCGCCAGCAGCGCCAGTCGCAATGCATCAGATTGTTGCGCGGCTGGAAGTTCCTGCCATCGCCAGTTTTGGGGATACAAAACCTGCCATTGAAAAATGTGGAAAGCCATCGGATCAACCAGGATAAGCCATGGGATTTCAGTCACTGCCCAGTCCTTGTAGCATTTGGGCAGCTCAGAGGTATCGACATAACGCCAGACGCTGTCCTTGTCAAGGATGATGACCTGCGAAGAGACTTGAAAGTCGCAAGGAGCTGGACACATGATGCGTTTTTCTGACAGGGTACGTAACCTGTATGTATACATAATTGTACATGTACATATACGTATGTATACGTATATACACATACATGTGTTTATATATTCATACATGTGTATGTGTATGTGTATGTGTATGTGTATGTGTATATGTTGTGAAACTCCCTCAGTTTTGACTAAGGTCCTCTGTTCCAGTCATGACATGGACGTACATCCATTCACTTGTGTGGTGTCTGGGCTCACCAAGGGGTGGGCAGCGGTGAGGGATTTGAGCCATAGAGGAAAAGGCATTGGGTGCCTGTGCGGTGGCTTGGTTGGCGAGGCAGCCATTAACA
>Ga0126342_10012548_pt1 | contig 15102 bp, 11 predicted proteins | sample Cyp1metagenome_FD_92528 | JGI IMG/M metagenome (GOLD analysis project Ga0126342, IMG submission 92528) | Coral microbial communities from Lord Howe Island, Old Settlement Bay, Australia - Cyphastrea 1 metagenome | ecosystem: Host-associated > Invertebrates > Cnidaria > Coral ...
ACCACCCAACCAATGGTCACGAGCTCAGAAACCTTCTTTGCTTCGGCAAACCCCTACGGTTGACCCAACATGTTGCAACAGATTTCGCAACAGCTGTTCCCATCTGTTCCCTATGTTCCAATATCAATTTATCATATTTATCTTCGAAATTCTTCGAATATCAATATGTTCCCTGAAGTTCTTGCCACAATCGCCTCCGTGGTGGGAGGAGCTGGTGCTGGAGCTGCCTTGGGCACAGTGCCGCTGAGCGCCGCTATGCCAAGCTGCGAGGTGTTTCAATGCTACGTGATATGCTACGGGCAAGACATGGCAAGACTATTAGGGGGGGATGAGAAAAGGTCCAATGATGATCAATGATGTGCCAAATGTCCACATTGGGATGCTGGAAACATCTGGAAACAGGTCTCAGCATGTCTCAACTCATTCGGAGATGCCGAAGGGCCTCTGTTGGGCGACTTTTGGCCTGCTCCTGGCGGCAGTGAGATCACCCGTTTTTTCCTATCCGGCTGCTATCCTTTGCCGTTTTTTTCATGTTTGATAAACACTCTCATTGAATCTCATTGATCTTTTATGAATTGTATATTTATGTCATTTATGTCGAAATCATATATGAAATTATTGTATACTTCCGAAAAACAGCAGCTTTTCCTAACAAGGCTTCCAACTGAGCCATTTTGATCATTTTGGCAGATTTGGAACACCTTGGTGGCCCAGTTATCTCAGGTCTTCGCACCTCACGGAGCATCTTGCGAATCTCTTGCTGCATCAGAGGCCGTTGCAGGATCTCCTCACAAAATCTGATGGACACAATGGACGTGGAAAAAACACGAAAGACACTGAGCGCAGCCACAAGGGCCCTAAATTGGAGATCCAGAGAATTCCAGAGATCTTGACACTTCGACTGGATACTCGGTGACAAGTGGATGAAGATTGTGAAGGCTCAGAATGGCCCCATGGGAATCTCGTCCTGCGCGCTGGGCCTTTGGGATTGCTCTCGGTGAAGCAAGTCCCCACCTGCGACTTTAAAGGCTTTGTGTAGGCAAGGACACTTGAAATATCTTCAAATACCCTGACAAGATGTGCCAAGACAAAGATGACAAAGATGACAAAGATGACAAAGATGACAAAGATGACAAAGATCAGGATTCAAAAAGACTCCAAACATAAACAAACATAAACAAACAATCTCCAAGGATCTCTAACCCCAGGATCACCCTATGAAGGAAAGCGCCATAACGGCTCTGGGCTCCGCACCCAATTGACGCAGCTCCGCAGAATAGCTGTTGGGCAGCAGAGGTGTGGGTCCACGCCTGGGGCGATTTGACAGATAAGTGAGAGGCACTGCGGGTTGCTACATCAAGCGCTACATCTTGCTACATTTTGGTACTGGGTCACTTCCAAATGCATCAAAATCGCGTGCAGAAAATATGTGAATTGACATGTTACAGAGGAGGTGCCAGCCAGTACTAAAGATGACGGACGTGAAGCATCTCTACATGTTTCAATGGCATTATTTTCATACCAACAGGCTCTCATGTCTGCCACTTGGTGAAACTTCTGTTAACTGGGGTCACCATCCTGTGCAAATAACTCGAAGGACCCCTTCCCCCTACTGTAATATTAAACATCCCGCAGAAAGCATGGTTTAGTAATAGTGAATTTACATGAATTTACACATACCAGTATGTGGGACATTGTGGGACCATTTAGATCCATTTATCTCCATGCATCTCTAACCTGCCCCAATCAGTGACGTCAGTGACGTCAGCGTCTCTCAACTTTTCCTGGGCTGCCGCAGGCGCTTCTGGGCGACCGCGCGTAATCTTTTGCACCAGCGACTGGAGACTTGTAGCCTGCACAATCTGCACACAGAAACGAGAAAAATTGGACGATTGACAGACTCCAAATGTCATTTTGGTGTCTAGTCAAAGCAACTGAAAGGTGTCTTGCAGTGTATTACAGTGTGCTGCAGTCTGAATGAACCAACACCGTCCAACACCAGCACGCCATGATATGCTGTAGATTGCCGTATCCACGGGCTGAGTCTTCCTGAGTCTCCCTGGGTCTCCCACATCGAATGGCACTCTAAGGCAAGCGAGCTCGTAAACCACGCAGCCAAGGGCCTTGGATCGCTATGGCACGACGCTTGTGCTGAGATCACACATTTATCAAATGACCATTCAAATCATTAAATGGAACGGATAGATACAAATTTTGTACAAATTAGTTTGGTAATAGAAATAGTCTGTGACTTTGGTGACTCATACGAGTCGCCACAAGTTGCCACAAGTTGCACAGTGTCACATATGTCACATGTTCCGCACATGTTCCGCACATGTTGTGACTCGTTGTTCGAGTTGCACAGCAGTCTGAGAGCTCTGCCCAAATGTCACTGCTGAAGGTATAAGGTTTCTCCATACCTCAGAAGTCAAGATGACATCCGGAACTCCGAGCACGTGAACCGATAAGCAAAGTATAGCAAAGTGAAGATGGTGAATCTTCTTGAGGCTCACAAGGTCATTCAGTCATTCCTTTACAAACTGTACAATGTAGAAGCATGTAGAAGCCTTGACATGTCGAAGTGACAACGCCAACAACTTCCCAACTTCCACGATCCTCGAAGCCCGTATCATCCCGTATCCCTTCCGGTCAAATGTCCGAGTTGCAAATCTCAGGACTCAGATAGTAAGGTGTGCCGATGGTCGTCTTGGCAAAGGCACAGGTGCTTTCCAGGACCTGGAAATCCATGGTGGGATCAAAGCCATGGAATCCCATGATGCCAATAGATATCCATCCACCAGGCCTTGGAGATACCAAAGTCTCCTATCCTCAACCTGTCCTGTAGCGTTCCCGGTGGCCAAAAAAAAAAACATCTTTCAGTCACTGTGCACATCTGTGCACTGTTTAAGTCTGTTTACAACCCCCCTGCGCATGTTGACCTGCAGCTTCCTTATTGGGCTTTTAGACATGTTCCACATGTGCGCTCACACACGCCAATAGAAAGACGGTTCGTACCAGTCCAATCATGGCTCCACCACACTGCTCACACACGCCAATAGAAAGACAGTTCGTACCCAATCATGGCTCCACCAGCACTGACTTGTCACATTGTCACGAGCGTGTCTACGATGTCTACGTCTCACAACTCACACTCCCAGTCTGTCCTTTGCAGTCAAGAAGAGATTTTGGCTCTTCAGGTCTCTGTGCAAGACATGTTTGTCATGCAGATACTTGAGCGCCAAAGTTGCTTCCGTCAGCCACCTCCACACACAGTTGCTGCTGTCGTGTCCTTTAAATCAGGATGGCCCACTTGTTTTGTAGGCACCACGAACTACCAAGATTCTGCTGGAAAGTAATTTGACCTCGCCAACAAACACGACCACACGGAAAAAAACAGAATTGGCCTGGACTGTTTCCAGATTGACCATATTTGAACATCCCAAATCATGACCTGTCTGTTCAAACACAGCTGCAGTAAGCTGCTTACGTCGCCCTGCGGTCGCCTCACAATGCGATCTTCCGAAAAGACCTTCCCCGCTTGTCGAGTCCGTTGGATCCGCTGATGCAGGTCCCCACCGTCGGCATAGTCCATGACCTGCGCCGCAAAAACGATCAAAAACGTGTTTGCATCGCATATCATCGCAAGCTGCATGAAACGCACCATGGCGCACCACTGACTTTTCAACATCAGACATATCTTCAGAATTCGTGAGATATAAATGGAATGAATTAGGTATGAAACGTCCATAATGGAGTTCCACTCTCCAACATATTGACTTCAATTCTACCCTCTATGACGAGTCACAATAGCCAAGTTCCGATTCTCGGTGTAGCTTTCTCTGTACGACCTCAGTCGCACTGGAGTTCCCTGTTGAACGTCCTAGTTCGCACAAGATAAAACGATGAAAAAGTTCGCACTGGCTGCCCCGGATTGATAGAGATCTTGAGCCGGCGCTGCAGGGCCAAGAAGGGTTAGAATATGTTTGAATGGTTTTGAACCCCCAACCGAGGTGCTGTACTTTTCATGGTCTTTTCATGGTATGTTTCATTATTTTTCATGGTCTTAACATGTTTGGATTCAAAACGCCGGGTTTGCATCTTGCGCAGGCCACAAGTATCCGAAATCCACAAGTGCCAGTTGTCAAGGCAAGATTGGAGGAGTCTGTGCTCCTGTCTCTGAGACTCTGAGGTTCCAACACAATGTAAGGGTGTTTGAGGGAAGACAAGACCCTCACCTCATTGATCGCATCCTCACACTGCCGAACTTGGGCTTTCATGAGCTTTCAACTTGAAGGGCTTTGGAGTTCAAACAGAGTTGATGAACTCGCAATCCAAATCGGGCACCGTGTGGTCCTTTCTCTGCTTGGTGTCCATTCGGCTCATGTCAATGATCTTCATGACATAGAGCTTGTTCTCTTTGTCCTGCAGATGCAGAGATTCATCCAAAGCCCCAACACGTTCCCACTCCCTCCCTCCTGCACCAGAACGGCCTTGCCATAGCTGCCTGCCACAATTGTCGCTGCAAGGAATAAGAATTTAAGATGACAAAATATGACAAAATTATTGTCATCCCAGTCATCCCCTTGATATCCTCGATCCTTTGGGATCTTTATGATCTTTGGGCTGTGGAATATGTGGAATCACTGTGGAATCCTATGGAATCGCCAAGTGGCAAGCGTTCGCCAGGGCCTGAGCCAATGTCCCGGATCTTGGTGTAGCCCCTGGACGAGGACTCTGACATCCCCTCAGCGGGAAGCGTCAGAATGCTTTCCCACCAGTAGGGCAGTACGGATTCTTACGGCGTCCTACCGTGTCTACAGATGTCTACAGATGTCTACAGTAATCTTAAATTGCTTCAAAGTTGGTAAACTCCGTGAAAGAACCTGGAGGTGACCTTTGAAAGTTTACTAGTCGGCTTTGCCACTCTAATTCGAAACCATCCCCACTTCGTCTTCGCCAGTCTTCGCCACAAGCCCTCTTTTCCACGAGTTCACCAAGGCTTCTTGAAACTGAATCGTCAAATTTCTTTGAAACATCTCTATCAAGTCTATAACGCAGCTATTAGGAGCCTCTGTTCTGCTCCCCAACTTGCACAGCACACCGTGGCGAATTGAATGGTACTTGAACGGTATACGCCTTTACCAGCGCTCCCGGGCCGTGCCCAGCCATGCGATGTCGACACATTGGTCGATACTGGCCACAGTGGAAATTCGGGGAAAAAGACAAAGAGCATCAAAGCATCAAAAAGGATGCTGAAAGAGATTGAATCTTTTTGGTCATGGAGTCATGAACCGGAAGCCCTTTCTATGCATTCTTTACATCCAGTGACAGATTAGCCTCAACCAAAATCCAAAACGATAACAGTGTATTCTGACCAGAATTGTGCTTCATTAGAAAGCCAGGAGATGCCCCGTAGTGGCCGGTGATCATCGATAATTTGATCATTGGCACATCATTTTGATGGCACATGACATGGCTTATGGCTTGGCAGCAGATCTCAGCACATCTCGGCAACTTTTTCAGATTTGTGTTTTTCTCTTCACGGCAAAGTTCAAGGGGATTGCCTTCAGGTGGCATGCTGAAGGTGAGCAGCTGAAGTCTCCAGATGTCTCCAGTCTCTACATTATTTTAGATACCACTGTGACACCACTTGAGATCGTAAATGTATCAAACATGTTTGACCAATTTTGACCAAAAAGGTCAAAACCATTCAAAACCCAAAGGATCCAGGTGTCAACGGGTCCAACTCCTCGTGGCATTTCGCATGGCCTGTGCCATCATAGGAGCAACGGGCGAGCCCATCCCTGAGCGTGCATGCATCGGATAGACCTTAGCGGCGTCAGGCGCGTCATGGGAGTCTCTTGTGGCATTTTCGTTGAAGGGTGACGACAATGTGACGACTGTCTAGAAAACTTTAGAGTCACTAGAATTGATGACTCAGTGATGACCATGTCACGAGAGGTCCCTTTGCCACAGCATGGAGACATGGAGAGCGCAGGATTTGTTGTGAGTTTCCAGCGTGAAGGAATTTCGTGAGTTTCCTTCAACATCCTTCAACAGCTCTTTGGAAAATGGAAATTCATGTTGCAAAGGATACTTTTATGATGACCCTGACTCATTGACTGCGGTTGGGAACCCCACTCCAGGGGGCATCATGCAGCCACCAGACATACCAGATATCATCGGCCTTGGTTGTGACAGAACTCCAATCGAGTCAGCTGCTCAAAAGTGCTCAAACAGCAAAAGGAGAGCCACTTTCAGAATTTTCGGAAACGAAAATCTCCATGAAAGTTTTTGAAGATGGGATGAAGAGTTCAGTCTAAGATTTTCTCCTTCTGACCCTCCCTGTCTTGGTTGGAGTGGGACGAGAACAATCGGACAACGCTTTGTATCCTGACCTTTTTATATTCTTCGACTCATTACCTTGACTCTTCACAGTGGATCGAACCCCCTTTGGTCTCACTGTAAGGGTAACACCTTCAAGATCCTTCAAGTCAAATTTGACAAACATATAGATAAAAATAGGCATTGTCATAGTCACTATAGTCACTATCATAATCAGTATGTCAAAATATGGTCAAAATCTGTCAAAGTCATCTCCAAAGTCATCTCCAATTTGAAGATTTCTATGAATCTTGTGGGATTTCTATGGATTTCTCACATGTTGTGGCCGAGTTGCGGCATCGCCTGCTGCGACATGGAAGCGACCAGACCATGGCCACCGAGGGGCCCATGGGGCCCATGAGACTGACCTCGGAAACCGGATCCAACTGGGATGGGATCGATACCAATTTTTTCTAAATGATACCAAAATGAGACCAAAATGATATCAGAATCATAATATTTCAAGATATCAAGATATCAAGATATCAAGATGATGGATACTCTGAACTATATGATTGAGTGACAATTGAATTCAGAGATAGTAGGACAGTGGCAGTTGAAGTTTTTACTCTAAGTTTAAGATGGTGATCTGACCTCTGCTTCACACAAATGCTTCACACACATCAACAGTTCAATCCATTGAATATCTGAATATATCTGAATATCGTATCCTTTCGAAACTGTTGAAGTGATGGTCGACTGTAAATCCACCCGGTTTTCCCCGCGTCGACTGGAGCTCCAGCGTGATTTTGGAGGTTGGGCCATCATTTTTGTGGGCACAGGCTCAGGAATCCTATCAGATTTATCAGGGATCGAGAAAACGCGACATGAAGAGGCGGGTTGCTTAAATTCTCCTTGCTGAACACATTTTGCCAAATGCATGACACTGCCAAATCTACAAAAATGTTCACAAACCATCAGAAACCATCAGAAACCTTGGAAAGTCGGAACGTCGCATTCTAGGGAAAATGCTGTTGCTATCCAGGGAATCGGAAATGAAAAAACACATACATACCATACATTTCATGGGACTGAACCCTTTGTGCCCACATCCCCACGAACATTGCAATGTTGGAGTGTTGGGGAATTAAGAAGGAGTGCAGGTTTCCGTGCAAATAAGTAGTGATGATCTTGACCAACCTCAACCAGAGTCCTTGAGGAAGCTTGATTCGAATTGCTTGCGCCATTCATTTGAGCAGGATGAGTAGCACGAGTCTCCCTCAGTGTCAGAGTGGTGAGGCTCTATGTGGCTGGACTTGTGCCAGCTTTGTGAAATGCCATCACATCAAAGATCATCAAAGTATATCGAGGTCACAAGTTCGAAGCTTCCGACTTTGTAGGTCAGAGGTCAGAGAACCCAAGCGGAATTTGTTTGCAAAGAGGGAATATGTCGACTCCACTGGGGATCCGGACGTTGTTGCACAGCGACCTGATCCCAACTCCGCAACACAGTTGCAGTTCCGATTGTCTGAAACCATTTGAAGTTCTCAGAAGCCCCTGTTGAATCCTATTGTGAGTTTCACGTGCTACAATTGCTACAAACACAATCTGGTGTAATTTCTCCAACCGGAGCAACTTTGGCTCCTCGTTCAATTGGCTGCCCCCAGTGTGCCTGGGGACTGGCGACGCTCCTGCACGAGTGTGACGAAATGGATCGAAAGGAATCGAACCGAAATGGATTGAAATGGATGAGGAAAATTGCTACAGGATTTTACAAAAAGGATTGCACTGAATTGTGTAATGAATTGGATGAAACCGGACCGCTGCCTTTCCAATTGTGTTACATCGCTACCCGCTGATCCAACCTCCGTCAATGTGCTCATCAAAGGAGATGCCCGCCCCTGCAAGGCGTTGCCGGGGCACAAGACCTACATCGTAAACCCACGAATAATCCCTGGTATATACGTCGTATATATATATACTGTTTACAATCCCCTTGAATTTCACATAATTTCACGCTTCAAAAACTCTGTCGTTGCATCACATTATCTCTGCAAAATGCTTCTTGCAGCAGTTTTAAACCTGTACGATATCCTGCAATTCAAATCTTTCAATGAGGAGCTTGACTCACACACGAGACAAATTACAGCTGCATAGGAGCACCTCGTATTCCTTCTGCCTGCACGGGACTCCGGGACGGAAGGAAAGTCACTCTGTCTAGGCTCGACTATTTTAGATCTCCCGGCAATGTGGCAGAATATGTGAGACTCACACTGAGAAATGCCGGTCCAAACTATGGAGAGTCATGAAAATGTTGAACCTATTCGGTGCATCACTTCAAGAATCACTTCAATCATAAAGCAGATTATTATAAAGTTTGTTTGCAGTTGCAATATTTCCAACTTCGATCAATTCAGATCAATTCAGATCAATTCAGCACCTCATCTGCTTCTCCAACGTGCCAGCAGGGTTGATGGGCAGCTGCACGGGGCTCTTGTTGTATCGCTGCTTCACGTTCGGAGACTGTCCTGGCGTCGCACTCGAATGCACTCGAGCAGCGCTGTCCACCGATTTCCACCGTCTGATGTCGTCCTCGGGTGGCGCTGTTGGCACTCGAGTCCAACACGGTCAAAACGCCCGTCACCGAGGACTGGATGTTGCGGAGCTTATTGCAAAGGTCCTGTAGAGCTGTAGAGGGTCGAACATGGTTCAACATGGTTCAACATGGTTGAACGAGGTCGAGCAATCTGTATCTGGGTCCCCTAATGGAGTTCCCTAGTTTGACGATGACACGAATGCGTCTAGATGCGTCTAGTACGTCTGCAGTCTGATTACTGTATTCAAGTCGCATGTCTTTTTCATGTCTTGTTTGTCTTGTTCATCATGTGTCGTCACGTTATCTCCAGAAAGTTGGAAGAATTGGATAGAAATTGGATAGAAATTGGTCGAAATTCGTAGAATTTGGATAGAATTTGGCACAAATCCAGGCTCTCCGATCTCTCCACATCTCCAGGCCTCGCGAAGTGTTGGCTCACTTGAATCCTTTGGCTCCTTTGGCTCGTTCACCCTGCACAGCAGTCGAAATAAAAGACTGCAATGGTTTGTTAAATAGTAAAAAGATGTAAAAAGCAGTACAAACATGTGAAAATCCAAGTGTTCATCCAGATAAGAAGCAATCAAAAAGCCTGTATCAGAAGAACGGCTTCAGATGTTGTTATAAGCTGCAGTGCAGCTACAGATTCTGCAAAAGTCGAGATGGCTTTCTTGCTCTGCCAATGTGACAAGTTGTTATGATGAGTAGCAGTCGCAAAAAAAAGACATGTGAATCCCACAATGCCGCCATCTGCATGCATCTGCATGGCATGCCCTGTTTCACAAGGTTTCACATCACCATGATCTCAGCTGCTTCCAACCTGTGTGGCACCTTCATCGAGCCCACCATTTGTTGCAAAGAGGACTCAGCAGATAACAAGGAAGCGAGTTCAAGGTGGTGGTCCAAGTGATACAGACACGGATCAAAGCTAATAGGAAGCTGCTTGGTTTAGAATTAGAATAATTAGAAGGTTGGATACGGTTGGATAGGAGAAAATCCTCATGAGTAAATTTCATTCCTGCAATTTTGGGTAAACGACACCCCAGTAGCTTGTAGCAATTGCATGAACATCGCAAAAAAAGGGTATACAGTATATTACAGTATACAGTATAAGTATCCAGGACCTCGAATCAGGCAACGTAATGCTTACCTTGGCCTGACCTTGCGTTTAGCATTGCAAGTGCTAGAGGCTCCAGGACGTGGCCATGTGGCTAGGTCGGGCTAGGTATCGCACATTCTGTCTCGGGCTTTGCGGTTTGGAAAAGAGTCCACCTCGGGACGACTTCTAAGCCGTAAACTCCTTGGCTTAGTAAACCTTCTGGAAAAGAAAAGTTAGGTTTAGATGGTTTAGTACCTTCATGTACCGTCATGTACCTTCAAAAAACACATTTGTTTAGTAGCATCTTTTGGGGAGAAAAAAAAACGGCTGGTCTCTTCTGGTCCCTTCTCTTCTCGTCCCTTAGCGCCCTACATTCCATGGCACTGATTGAACGTTGCAAGCCCTGCAGAATGAAGTCGAAGAAGTCACAGGCGACAAACCAATATCAATTTGGTATTCGACTTCGCATTCGATTGGATTCTGATCTGTACATTCAATCGTGGATCTATCTTGTATCAACTGAATTCTCTTGATTCATTTTGATTCATGCAATTTTGCCAATTTTGCTGTTGTAGATTCCCCTCATGCGCCTGAAGCTGGCAGTAGGAGGATTGCAGCATGCCTTGCAGCCTGCGCAGCCAAGTTGGCCAAGTTGATCCCCGAATGTCGAACTATATTGAAAAATGATGCCGCTGCCTATCCAAACCCCATAGGATCCATGGTGCTGGTATATATGGTAACATGGATCCCACCAAAAATACCCCCTTTATGTTAGCATATATACCAGCACCATGGATCCGTCATGGGAACACCGAACTTCTCATTGAGACCATTTGAAGGACACCGCCGTTCCCCCGTTTAGACCGAAGTGGAGACCTCTTGGTTTCGGCGCTGTGTCCAGCTTCCACCGAGGCCAACTTTGCTTCGAAGGCTTGGGACTGCGCCAAAGCCTCGGCTCATGATGGAGACACTGACATCATTGACACATCATACGACATCAAAGATGCAGTGTACCCTCTGGTAAACATACAAAAAGCTATTGAAAATGGCTATAGAAATAGTGGATTTTCCCATTAAACATGGTGATTTTCAATAGCTATGTTAAATTGCCAGAGGGTACATGAAGTATGTTGAAGTGTACATCTGAGCGGTGCCTCTGCCCTCAGCATGTGTGCCATCGACTCAATGCGACCTGGGCTGCAGAGATATGGCGACGCATGGCGTGTCAGGGTTCGCACGAAGGGATGGCCACCACAACTCATTCATGTCCATATATATGTCCATCATGTCGATCCATATCAATTTCAATCAATCAAAATATATGAAATTATATCAGATGCTCTTAATTCACTCTTAATAATTCTTAATCGATGATTAATGTGTTTGTGTGAAAATGGAAGTGCTCCGTGCGACTGTTTGTGCGTGTTGCTTTGATTGATTACTATCAGCCGGGAAAACGTGCGCTCTCTTCCTGTGAGCTATTCAGCTATTCAATCTTATGCAATGTACTCGGCTTCTGACATCTTTTGACTATGATGCGCAGTCTTTGTGGAAACTTTTATCACGGTGAACCTACCACGATTTGAAGCATGCTGGGCATTCGGACGCATGATCACATCGGTGTTCCGCGCCATCTTTGCCGTGGATGCAGTTCCACTGTTAGCATCCTCGGACTCACCTCGCTGAGATGAGAGAACTTGTAGAACTGGAGCTATGCATGAGCTATGCCACACAGTTGTGCCACACAGGGCTTCTGAAACAGTGCTAAGACAGACTGGAAGAGCATGATTGGATATCGTAAGATTTGTCATAAATCATAAGATATCATAAGAATTCATCAGATAAAGCGGAAGTTCTTGACAGTGGAAGCCGATGCCCCACCATTTAGCGCCTTCACGATCACCATCCTGGCGAACGGCAGTGGCAGCAGATGCCATGGCAGATGCCATGGTGAAACATCCCACGTCCCACGGCATCCCACCGCCTGGCGGGTTTTTTCTGCCAAGGCCGCATCGATCTTTTGGGTCAGCACAGTGGATTGGGTGTTGATGGTCTTGGTCACATGTTCACCTGCAGAATGATTGCAGAATCAGAATTCACAAAAGAATATGAGTAACAGATAACAAAACAGAACAGTGAATCACAAATTGTCAAAATAACCACAGCGATGGCAAGAGAGCATCTGTTTCCAAAATTGTCATACAAATTGTCAAAACTTTCTGCATGAAATGAGTCTTGGACGCAGCTTCTCAAGGTCAGATGTGAAGCGCTCCTGGCATGAAAACTTTGGAGCCCAATAGGTGTTGCCAATTAACGCGTTGTACGTTTGTTGTCGCCTTGGGCATTTCTTCCTTTCTCTTCTCTGACTCTTCCCACCTCTGCTGTTTCATCTGTCCATATTGAAGTTTTTTACTTCTAAACTTCGATTGTAGCACTGTATATCATATATATATATTCATATATGATAATATATGATATTGAACCAAAATGAACCAAAATGAACCAAAATGAACCAAATAGGAAGCAAGATGATCTCCGAAGACTCAGAGTCTACAACCAGTGCGTCCAAGCGGAATCACGTCCTCGTAGTGCTGTACCGCTTTCGTCACTCGGCGTGCAACGTCTTCCATTAAGCTGCCAAGGCTATCGACCGCCGCATCGTACTCCTCACCGGCCGTAGGGACATGAAGATACATGAAGTGCTTCCAGCTTTCAGATGGCTATCCATCCCAGGACAAGTGACAACACGATACAACAAGTAAACTTGGAAAGGTCATGGCAATGAAACTGCGGAGTTCGCTTCACTTTGCAAATCATGGGATGTCGCTGTTCGATTTCAGAAAGTTTAGGAGGAAATGCATGGTGCTTCAGCTCACCCAAGAGACAAATTGCGACGATGACCGCATCAATCATAATAGTCACCCAAAGTAAGATTGCTATTTGGAAATACAAAGAAATATTGTATAAACACATGTTCAATGACTGGGTCCACAAGTGGAGGTTTCAGCTTTGGATGTTCCAGCAACTTGTGTTTCCACAAGGTCCTCGCGAATAGTCTTGGCATCTTTGATGGTCTGATTCTGCAAATCCTGACTCATTGCCATCAAAAAAAACCGTCGCGAGTCGCTAGATTCTGAGTGTCCCAAAAACGCCAAAATCGTCCAATACCAAAGCTGGGAATCACAGAAAAAACAGAAGAATTAAGCGCAGAATCCAATGTTTAACCACTGTGGAATGAATCGATATCGAATGATGGTGGATTTCTTATGCGATTTATCATAGGATCAGATTTAATTGTCAGGATCAGACAGGCAGAGGATCAAATTTCAACATCAAACAGTCAGCGGAGGCACCTCCATGCGACGTTTCAGCGCTTGCACCTCCAGGCTGTTCTGCGTCTGCATCGTCTTGTTCCTTCGGCACTTCAAACAGCTTCCACCAATTTCCACCAGCTTCAATCGGCTAAGCAAGTGAAATCAAGTTTTAATCAAGTATAATCAGGTAGAACCAAGTTGCTAAGAATCAGTGTAAATCACTGATGCACTGAGTGATGCATACTGATTCACTGAGCCATCAAAATTAGTCATGTATTCTAATTGTCTTCAGTGATTCAGAGTGGAAGCTGAGTATCGGACATGGAGAGTGTTTGCCAAAACATCAAAATGTGGTTAATCTGTAAAAGTGAAGCAACAGACGACCGCTGGGAAAATGTCACGGGAAAATGAGTGCCAGCGTGGGCGTGCTTTCTAGCAAGACCTACTTTAGATCTACTGAGAATCTACTGATATCTAATCTTGCTTGTCATATCTTGTCATATCGTGTCATCGTCTTGTGATTCTTATGTTACGTTTGGCATCGTTTGGCTCAAGGTGACCAGCAACAAGTTGGCTCCTCAACTCTTGGTCATCGATACGTTTCATCATTTCCTGGCGAAACAGGGATGATATATGATGCTCATTGATGCTCATGTTGTAGATATCTGAGATTGTGGGATTGCCAAGATACTTGTCTAAGTGCGTTTAGTTTTTGTTCGCAGGATAACCTCCAAGGTGTCTGCTGGGAACCAACACATAAGAAGAATGACACGAATGAATTCTGAATGACACAATAATGACACACAACACACAAACATCGAGGAGAATTGTGTAGAGAACTGTCTGGAGCGCTTTCGGATGCTTTCCGCTCTGTGATGGGCTGCCCGGCAGTGACGATTTCCGCCAAGTTGGACAGCTGTGATTCCTGGCAGGAGCTGATGGCTGACGCAATTGAACACTTTGGAACACTTTTACTTTTCCATGGATGCTTTGTACATGTTTGTAATATGTTTGTACTCACTTGTGTCCAATTGTCATGTGTTCACTCAGCATCGTCTGCAACATCACACGGGCGGCTTCCTGTGACTCCGGCAGTGCCATTGCCAACAAGATCTTGCAACGAGAGTCGCGAGTTATGGAAAGTGTCGACAGAGCTACAGAGAGCCAAAGCTGCGGTTGCAGAGCCACAAACATCACGAACCAGTCAGCGACCAATGTCTTTTGTTGTATGGGACTCCTGACATTGACAGTCTTGTCGCTACATAGCTGATGCAATTTGGAACAAACATGTACAAACACACATTGAAAGGCCCTAGCGGCCCAAAGGCATCGACATTGAAATTGTCAAATGACTTCGGAATACTTCAGGATACTTCAGGATACTTCAGGTTGAAAGTTCATCAAAGTTCAAAGTTCTAAACACCAACTCAGCTTGTCACATCCGGGTGAAACCAGGGGAGACACCGTGGATGATGTGGATGTGAAGTCACTTGAGTCACTTGAGCAATGGATCTATATGGATCTGATTGGACCATTGGATCTACATTTTTCGCTGTTTCGGAAGGCAACTGAATGGCATGCTCGATGTTTGGCGACATGTTAGACCGAACTCAGCCATTTCCTCTAACGTGATTTTGTTTGTTTTGTAAAATCCGCCGACCCCAGCCGGATGCTGGGGGAGCGCGCTGGAGAAGGCCTGCCCTGAAGAATGCTCAAGGGACAGACAGAGACAGATAGAGACAGACAGAGACAGACAGAGACAGACAGACAGA
>Ga0126342_10012549_pt1 | contig 15102 bp, 15 predicted proteins | sample Cyp1metagenome_FD_92528 | JGI IMG/M metagenome (GOLD analysis project Ga0126342, IMG submission 92528) | Coral microbial communities from Lord Howe Island, Old Settlement Bay, Australia - Cyphastrea 1 metagenome | ecosystem: Host-associated > Invertebrates > Cnidaria > Coral ...
ATATATATATATACACCTATGCAATCCCAACCATGTAATATACTAGATCTAGGGAAAAGCAATTTTTTTGAGGGAGACACGTACCTTTGAGCTGGAGCGGGAATGTGAAATCTAACATTCGACTGAAAGGCAACCCATAGCCGCTATAGCCGCTATAGCCCTCGATCAAATCCATTCGCTCACCGCAGCGCATCGATGTTTCACCCGGCTCCGCATGGCTCCGCGCCAATGGCGCAGGGCGGCCTTGGGTCACAGCTGGAAGAGTCACCAGATGTTGAAGTGTTATTGTTTGGTTATTAGTTTTTAGTTCAACATGTAGTTACTATGTTTGTTGAATTAACTATTGTTATTGGTTTGTAGTTGAAGGATCTTTATTACTATATATTTTAATGGGTTTTGTGATGCCCATCGAGTGTTCGGGGCCTGATAAATCGAAAAGATGAACCACGAAAGTCACGAAAGCGACGTACCACCGCATAGCGAGTTGTGACTGTCAGTGGCACCTGGTCTCACGTCCGACTGGACGCATGAAAGAAAGGTTGGGAGAGGGGGAAACCCATCAGGTGTCGGGACGTGTTGATAGTCGACCCCTTGATGGACTGAATGGCTGAATGGTGGGCTACCAGCAGTTCTTATAGTTAGTTGAATGAAAAGCCCCAAGGAGTGGCGAGTACATGTCAACATGCTTGATTTAGAACCCCCTGAGTAAGAACCTCCTTCTTTTCTGGGGTTTCATGGCTTCCGCAGTAGAAGTTGATCGCTTAGTATGGGTGAGGGCCCCATACTCAGCGAGGGTCGATGATCCAGGGTTGTTCTCCAGGTTCCAGTGACAGCCTTACGTGTAGATTGTGTAGATTTCTTTGTCAGCATGTACCTTCGTTGTCCCTAATAGGCCCTATAGTCTAGTCCTTACAGCATTTTTTAGTTTGTCATGATCAAATTGGGTCGACTGGGGTGTTCACCCCATCTAGTGGCATTAATTAAGACATCGTTCTAATAGCACTATCACATACTATCAAGTGGGTCAAGTGGGATGTGTGTTCCATCTATGTCGCAGCAACTATTGCAGCCAGGCTCCTTTGCAAGCAGTTTGGAGACGTGGAAGCCCTTCGCATGGACAAGGACGGTGAGGATGCGCCGCTGATCACCAGCCAGGTAATGAAACATGGCAATGGGAAAACCCATGAGATTCCCCAATAAAAGGAACATGCAATTGGAACATGATCTACAAAGCGGGTGATTTTCCATTGTCATGTTTCATTACCGGAAGGTAGATTAAGAATAGATCACTTGTAAGACTGAAGATGGAGCTGTAGCCACCAGAAATTTGACATCCACACCACACCTCCAACAATTATGTCTTCTATATTCTTGCTGTCAAAATTTGGGGTTCTGTTCCTTTGGGTGGGGAAAACGTAAGTTGAGATTTCGAAGCGACACCTGCTTGGTCACTGCACCTTTTTACTTTGTTCAAAGTTTGATCCATGGATGATAATCGTTCTGCGGAGCTCAGCGGTGGAAGGTTGAACTTCTTTGTGATACATATGCGGCACCTCACTAGTATGCATACATGGCTACAAGGACGCAGATGTATTAATGTAACTAATATGTGGATGAATGTGGATTTGAATCATGAGGATATATATATATATATACCATGCATAACAAGCAATTACAGTATATGTATAATTATAATCGTAATTTGTTTGCGTCAAATTGCAAAGCAAGCACGTGTGCATTGTTAAAGTGTGAGTTCGCATGTGTTCTGGATGTTTGGCCAATCTCCAACTTACACATGGATCTAGAAATAGATCGCAAGGACAATGACGGGGAATGCTTTGCCCTGGTGGAGTTCAAAGAACGAGGCGAGGACTTGAGGACCTGTGCATCCTTGGGAAGGTGACCCCCCAAAAAAAGATGGGAAGAACTTCCCCAGTTTCGATAATTAAAGGTAAAAAGCTGGTAAACCCAAAAATGAACCATTCCCAATGAACTACCGTAATAAATTGGTTGTATAAAATGTTCCAATTTGAAGCTTTATTTTTGGCTTCACCAAAAAAACTGTATATCTTCCTGCAAAACCACTATGATAAAACCATTAGAAGTGCCACGAGCGGCGTTTTTAGAGAGAGTATTCTCACTCGTCTTTTCACCAATGAACTGGTTACTGGTTTCCAGATGTTCATCTATGTCGAACTGTTCATTTTCCATCCCAAGGCGTTATTTATAACATCAAGTGATTCAGAAGTGTGTTCGATGTGTTGAAAGCACCCACCAATGTCAGTTCCAAGCGTGTAGGTCTTACCATTACATGTTGTTCATCGTCATTACATGCCTCCTTCTCCTGAGCCTAATGTTGATCCCAATCATCATTGTCATCCTCATTGCCATGTTTGGTTGTCGTCGTCATCATAATGAATGATACTGGTAGTATATATATATATACATTGGTAATCATCACCTATCACATCTTATTGTGATCACATGTGTGATTGTTACATATCAGTACATGTTTATTACCAGAAATATCCAAATCAAACATAATCATCACCAATTGTTTCACTCCCCATGTTTGTTGTTTTTATTGGTTAAATCACCATTTATCATCCGAACTTTCCCAGTTAAATCACCAACTTTGCAGGTTAAATCATCATGTTTCTTGGTTAATTTACGATGATTACATCAATTACATCAGGAATGTCAGATTCCATCCGATAAGTCTCAAAATTCTCAAGGCTCCGCGCAAGTGGTGAAGCGGCAGTATCTTGGACGACCGAGAAAAACAACAAAACATGGGAATTGATGTAAATATCTCTATGTCAACCAGCAAAGATGGTGATTGAACCAACAAAGTTGGTGATTTAACTGGGAAAGTTCGGATGATACATGGTGATTTAACCAGCAAAAAAGCAACAAACATGGTGATTGAACCAACAATCATGGGGAGTGAAACAACAAGCAACTTTTGGTTTTGCCGAACATTGGGGTATACAGTACCTCTTTTCTTTCCACGTTGGCAAAATGATTTTAATCCACTGGACTTTGACCAACAACGGGGAGTGAAACAACAGACATGGATTTAGTCATCAAAGTCATGGGTTTAGCCAATAACACATATGGGCTATGAGTTTTACAATGGTAAAACAAATCAAATGACATCTTGATTGAGAAAGTGACAATATTTCATCAACATTTGAGGGACCTTATTTTCAGACAAACCAATATTTCATACGTAAACCTTGAGCAATATATTCTCTGGTGGCGAATGGAGAAAGCTGTTGGGAGCTTCGGTTGTAGCAATGGACCAAGTTACTGCGGTGTTTGCATGGGTTCTGTGGGTGGCCTAGAGCCTGTTTGGACACTGCCAACGGAGGGAGAAGTACCTGGTGGAAGAGCGTGTGATCATCTTTACCGAGGTCCTGGTCGCCGGTGTTTAAGGGGCGGTTGTACATTTGGCAAACGGTTGCGATTTCGTGCACTCACACGTAAATCTCTATATATATATACATAATAAACGTAACTATGCATAGTAGATTATTAATATGTATATATGTGTTTATCTAACACACACACACATATATATAATATTAGATAATTAGATACATGTTGTGTATATATATATATATTTACATATTTGTATATATTTTGAAAACAAGATCCACTGATAGATCGATAGATAGATTTGATACCCAGTTGACAGGCCAAGACCATGGTGGACACCACGTCCTTTGCCGAGCAAAGTGGGGACCCAAAAAGGGGCATGGCACGGTGGCACGGCAGACAGGTCAACCATGGTCAACTGTCACAGCCAACTTCCTGGGAGAAAATCGCAGGAAACCATCTATCAATGGGAATTTCAGGATCCTAACATGGAGGTACTGTACCATATAAGGCCATATTTTGTGGGGATATTCCCTTATATAGGCCTTATATATGGTAGGTACCTCCAATTTAGGATCCTGGAATGGCCATTGATATGAAGGGCACTTCATGGGGATTTACTCTACTGTAAACTACCATAGATGTGGAAAAGCCACCATGTAGACCATTTTCCGACGGGGAAACCAGTGGCTTTCCACATCTCTGTTGGTTTACCAAGTTTTTTTGAAAAAAAAAGCGGCACACTGTCAGAGTGTGGGGTCGCCCCGCAGGGGAAATCATCTATGAGGGGGCTTGATATAATCCAAAAATATTTATAGTAATTCCCCAAAAGATGGGATAGAATGGTAATTAATTACCTCATACGTTCAGGTTTCCACCATTTCTATCTGTTTTTTAGGTTGCTATATGTCAATAGTAGCAACTGAGGAACCATCAAATTTGGTACTGTATGATTCAAAAGAATAGATCCCAAGCTTTAGATGGTTGAACAAGCATGCAGTTTTGTGGATACTTTGGTGGTGCCCAAAATTCGAGGTATAGACAAATTGGAGCATAATTAGCCCTGGATCTTAAATTGATAACTAAGAAAAACACCGCAAGCTCCCATTGTTTTTGGCATATCATTGTCAATTTTGCAGGCGTTACATGAATTTTGATCGGGTTTCTAGTGCTCTTCAAGGTGATGGGATCAAATAGTTGCTAGAAGCTAGACGTGTTTGTTGATGTTTCCGTGCGGCACACAAAAAGCTTCTTGACACAAGTGCAACATAGTTCAACTATATGCTAATTGAATCTAATTGAAGTGCTAAGCCGCTAAGCTAATTCACTGCTTCTAGCTGAATTCAGTGCCTCTTTAACACATTGGATGTGGTAAAATTCTCAGAAGCTCGGCTCGCCTGGCAGCCTCCGAGGCGTGCAGTTCAACCAGCCCGCCTTTGATCAGAAGACCATGAAGGCAGCCATGAGTTGATCAAAAAGATGTAAGCAGCAACGAATTGGTATATAATATATCAAGGTATATATATATACATATATATATGTATAGATATGTTACATATACAGTTCCATACATGCCTACCTACATACATTACATTCCATTCCATTGCATTGCATTGCATTACATTGCAAACCTATGATTATATTACATAACAAACATACATACATTCATGCATGCATGCATGGATTAATTCATTCATTCATTCATTCATTCATTCAATCATTCATTCATTCATTCATTCATTCATTCAATCAATCAATCAATCAATCAATTCATTCCATTCATTCCATTCATTCCATTCATTCCATTCATTCCATTCATTCCATTCCTTCCATTCCTTCCATTCCTTCCATTCCTTCCATTCCTTCCATTCCTTCCATTCCTTCCTTCCATCCATCCATCCATCCATTCATTTATTCATTCATTCATGCATACATATATATATATATCAATGATATCACCCATGGAACTGATGGATGGCTTCGTTCATCTCGTTCGATTTTCTATCCCTGGATGAAGCCAATCCCTGGGATGGGCGCCACCAGGGCTTCCCTCCGCGCCGAGGTAGTGCTTGCGTACCAGCTGGTTGCTCAGAACCAGGATATATAGGGGGTTCCGTAAATGGGGGTACCCGGTACCCCAAAATGGATGGTTTATAAGGGAAAATCCTACTAAAATGGATGATTTGGGGGTACCCCCATTTCAGGAAACCCCTGTATAATATGATGATCTTTGCTGGAAACCCCACAGGCTGAAAAAACATCTTTAAATGCGTCAGCGTGTTACATAAGTGGAGTTTCTTTGGGAATCGTTCGCACCCTACCCTCAACTTCCAAAGGGCTTTGGTGATGTTTCTTCCCAATGTATATGATGTGCAGTGAAGGGGGACATGACAGGAACCGCTTGTTAACACCAGTCAGGGTCAGAGATTGCTCACTACAAACAGGGGCGCAAGAGGCCACATGGTCCAATTTGGTCCATTTTAGGTCTTCAAAAAACATGGGTTGCCCAGCCTACTCAACAAACATGTGTTTGGATTCCTACGGTGATGATGCCATGGCAATCTCTGACCGTTCCCGTGGCAATCTTTGGGCCCAAGTCATTTGAGTGGCGGCAGTTTGAGACCCCACGCTGAAGTTGCATAGCGCCCTGAGGTGAGGAGAATGGTGGTGGGTGAACTGAAAGATACTGAAAGTACTCATGAAAATTGATGAACATTGACATTTTGGATGGAGGAGTTTGTTTCTACTCAATCTCATTACCCAACATCAACCAACTTAGCCAACGAACTCGGGCATCACTTTGCTGTGGCAGGTCTTCCTTGTGCAAGAGCACAAGGGTCGCCAATGGGCGAACCAGTGGATGCACTGTGAAGGACTCAGAAAATGGATGAACATGGTGGAAGCCTTCTCTTGGCAATTTTATGGGGATATGATGATCATTTATTGGGATCTAAATTATGAAGCACAAAGTTGATAGCATCATGATGAACCACTAATGTGTGGGTCTGAACATCTTGGTGTGATCGCGGAGGTTAAGATCACAAGGTGAGGCCCCCCGAACGATAGCGAAATTGACTTTCAACTTGGTTAATGTTTGGGTTGATTAGGGGGATATTAAACATGATATAACATGATATAACATGATATAACATGATATAACTAATTATAGTCAATGGGTTTACCAACTGATAACTGGGGGAGCCTCACCTTCATCACATAAATCGTCGACTGAGGTCATCCATCGTGGCGGGCCCTGTTTTGGAGGCGGTTTTTGCGTCCTAAAGGGTGTCCATCATGAAGTTCATCATGACAGGTTTTATCATGCTTTATAATCATCATGTTCGACATTCATTTGAGTGACAAATGTGACAAAATGTCATTCCAAAGCACTGTTCTTCATGGAGTTTGTTTGCCTCATCATCACCATCATCACCATCAACATCCCATATCCATCCATATCCTGCATATCAACTCATCTCACCTCTCCATCTCCTCAACTCATCATATTAGTACTGATAATGATAACGGTGAGGGTGCACAAAACAAACACATTGACCTTGATAATGTTGATCACAATAATCATTCTCCACCATCATCCGATATGATATCAATGATATTATATGATATTATACGCTTGAATGATTTGATTATCTTGATTGAATCATGTTTAACAGTTTAACCATGTTTAACTTAAAATCATCATTTCTGATCCATAAGATCCCTTTGTTTTTTTTAATCAACGTGAATCACCCACAGTCATCCTCCTCATCGTCCAGGCGGTGCTTCACGCCTGCCCTCCCAGCTCCTTCGCCGCTGTGCGGGGCGCCTCGTTGCAGACGCGCCTCGTGGCGGACCAGCAGGGCGCCCCAGGTCCCTACGGTGTACCACTACTTACCACTTTAAGCACCATAAAAATCCATAGAAGATCATATAGAAGTGGATTTGAAGATATATAGAACATGGATTTTGAAGAACATGGATTTGGGATTGAACAGTTTTTTTGGGATGTGGTTCTGTCATTCTGAAGTGGGATTTTTAATGCCAAAGATTGGGATTTTTCAAGTGATTAAAGCCCCGAAATAGCTTGGGATGGCGCTACATTCAGTTACTCATCGATGATCTCCGCACGGCCAAACGTGTTTCTTTGTAGTCCTACCTTGGTTAATGTTGGTCATTTATTTTTTTAGTTTTAGTACTTAACTTAGCAACAGTAGGTTCTTGATGGTTCTTGAGCGTACTAATTACAACTGCAGTAGTTCAATGAAGCAACACTTAGTCATTTCCCGAGACGACCGTTCCAAAATCCGATGCTTCTTCATACCTGTCCCGCTATTTAATTGCTATTGTGAGGCAAAATCAATCTGCATGTTTTTTGGTTGGCACCAAATGGTGGGTTGACCAAATGGGAGGAACCCACATTGCCAGTCAGCATCATATTTCAGAGTTGTTCGCAATATATAGGGCCTCAATTTGCTCGGAAAAGGGGTCTTTCTGCATTGTTTGAACAATTTTTGCTGGGGCAACTAAGATTTAGCTTATGCGAACTGTAAAAGTCCAATGTTCATGCATCAACTAAGGGTCAAGTTTGTAGATAGAAAAATCACAGATTGGTAAACATTAAACCCAATGAACCATCCCCAGAACCATAAATGGCTTGTTTTACCATCCCCAGTCATGGTACCGTAGGTTCATGGCAGTTTCCAATATGATTAGCATAAATCAACAACACTAATAGTCGGTTCATCAAATAACGCACCCCAAAAAGTAGGTTCCTTATGGTTTCTTCACAATATCATAGTACTTACCCTCCAGTAAATTAACATAGACCCTGGTAGATAGGGGTTGGAAGATTAGTTTCCTCTAAAAATGGGTGATTTTCAGGGTCTATGTTAATTTCCCAGAGGGTATAGTAACTAGATATCTCTAGCACAATGCCCCAGGAAACTGGCGCTTTCCCAAGGTTGAACCAGATGTCCCCCCGATGGCCCCTGCGGTTGCTGATCCGCTCGGACCACTTTGTGCGGAGACATGGCGCGCCTTGGGGCGTCACTTTCGGGGGTTCCGGAACTCATCTCCCGGGACTTACCCTCTGGTTATGTCAAAATAGCTACTTGAAAATGGCCATTTATAGTGGATTTTCCCATAAAAAATGGTGATTTTCCATAGTTATGTAACAGTTTACCAGAGGGTACATGGTAAATCATGTTGTCAATGGCCTTGATATGTTTTAACCATGAAAGGTATGTGATATGTGATGTGATCCATCTTTTTGGCATGTGCATGTTGCCATCCTAGACATTCACAAGATGGTGTTTTAACATGTTTTTTTGTTACCATCAATAATGGAATCATATGAATATGAACCATGAATAGATTATGACAATTGGGGGGCTTAAAGTATTTGTTGACCATCCTGAAAACGGCATTGCGGCAGTTTAGATAGATTAGATTAGATTAGATTATACTAGATTAAGATTAGATTAGATAGATAGATAGATAGATGGATAGCCAAGATAAGATTAAGTCTAGGGCTTAGGGGACTCCCGAATGAAGAGTTATTTCACCGTTTCAATTTGGGATGATTTTTGATGATTACTGTAGGATTTGCCCGTGAATCAGTTAAACAGTTTGACTCCAGCTTTGAATGCACGCAAAGCAACTGCTAGCAACGGGAACTTCCCTCTGTCGATGCATTCTATTTTGCTTGGTGATATCTCGCCAAAGGATCGACGCTTCCCTTTGTCATGTAGCTATATAACCCAGCCAAGTTTTGTTCGTGCACAACGTCGCAAAGTTACCAAAAAAGAATAGTGCCCTATACAAGTACTACCTGCAAAGCTGGTTGTAATTCCAGTTGAGTTGAATCCCAAATTAAAACCAAAGCCTGTGGTCGAGCCCACTTAACACCAGCCAAACCCAATTATAGATACTTATAGCATCTTATAGCAACCTCCAGAAAGGATAGAATAGTGTTTCCGGGATGGTAGTTCGATTTGGTTCCAATTTTACCCGGGTTCTCTGAGGCGTGTAGAATTGATTTCCGTTTGGTAATATAGCTATGGCAAATCAACATGCTTAATAGGTAAATCTTCGCACTAAATGGGCCATGGCTTCCATAGCTACGTAACAAATTACCAGAGGATATATTATATCATGTTATATCCCCATGTGTCCAATGATACCCATCAACAATATCCTTATTGTACATGTATTGTACATATCACCATTCCCCATTTCAGATGGTTAAACCGTTGAAACCCCCGTTGTCGCCAGAAGAGATGCCTCCGGAGTTCGTTCTGCACTTCAATGTTGGAAGCTGCCGGGCGTTCGCAAGTTCCATGGGATCCAAGGGCAACCAGGTGCGGGCGAAGGTACTTAGAGGGGCAATGAAGTTCGTTGAGTTGTGCGAGTTACTGAGAGCTGCGCATGAGCCATTATGTTATACAATATCATCACAGCCCTATAATCCACTATAGCCAATTTTGTTGGGTGAAAACCATTAACTCCATGGCTCATCTAATGAATTGGGCCACTGATGTTTTTTTTGTTGTTGTCTGCGTCCCTTATCTGGGACGAAAGCTGACACGGTGATCCTCGCTCGAAGCCCGCAAAGATTGACATGCCCAAACAAAAATAATGACCACAGGTAACGGTGAACATGGGTTTGTTTGAAAATAGGGCAACCCTTCGTGTTAATGATTTAAACTGGATCACAATTTTCCTTCATTTTCATTCATTTTCCCATATTTAATTTGCATCTCAAAATGGCCAGAAACGCCCCGATTTCTGGGTCCAAATCTCGCAACGTGGGCGAAACGACCAGGACGAGGAAATTCATCTCCCACGAGATCTGGCAGAGGTGGGGGTCGGTTGGGGTTGAGGGGCTGGGTTTGGCTTTACCCTCTGGTTTAGTGACTAAGAGTTTGCCATGGAAAATGGCCCATTTTAATATAGGTAAACCGGTAAACCATCTATTTCTATGGGCCATCTATAGCATGGCTATGTCATAACCAGAGGGTAAATGTCTAAATGGGAAATCATCGAACTACATGGCGCATTCTCCAGCCATTTTGATGACCGGAGATGGCAATCACCTCAATATATAATGATCCGAATGATGACACCAAGACCCATTATGAATGTTGGATGTCCCGAAATTGGAAACAACAACAGCATTTTCAGTATTTTTATACAATTGACAAATTACGGATGTTCTTTCTGTACGTGCTAACCTGCAGAATGCCTCAACCGTTGATGTCGATATGGAATTTTCCATCCAAATCCTAGGAGATGGCAATGGATATCTCCCATTGTTTTCCTATTCAAAACCTCCATTTATAGTGGATTTCCAATTGCTATGATTAGTGGAGGGTAGGCAAATGTTACGGGCACCCAATCACTTGACCCACGCCCAAATCCATTTCTTGAGGACTCTGGCGCAGGTAGTCCCAAATGTTGAAATCGGTCATGGGACTCGGAGTTGGGAAAACATCCGGAAAAAACATCAATTCTAGGCCCATGCTGGCAAATAATATCATTCCTGTTGGCCACTTGGGATTGTGAAGTGAATACATGTGCGCTCAACCGGAATTCCTAGTGCTACCCTCAGTTCAAATTAGTGCACCTTTTTTTAGTTGCCTTCCATCTCTGTTGGCTTTTTCCATATTTTTTCCCTATCTGGAACCCAAAAGAAATGTTTGAAATGTTGGTGCACTGTTTCATTCCAAGAAAGGGCTAGGAATGTATAGAACAAGCATACGCCGGGATAATGATGATGATGATGATGATGATGATGTCCATTGATTAATATGTTTAGTGGGCTTGAAACCACCAACCAGACACCCTATGGCTCTATGGACAACAAGCATGGCAATGGGAAATGTTAGTTCGATGATGTTCCCATTAATACTGAAGGGTGTATGTTTTTCATGGCACAACATTTGACTGCAGGAATTCATCCGTTCCTTGGTGGCATCGGCTGTTCCGAATCGGCGATCATTGAAAATCTACAGCGACCCTTTTGAAGGGAAAACAACAAAGGGGGAAATACTGATGTTTTGTGTTCTTTTAACTGAAGATCAAACGTTGTTTTTCTCCGCAGATCGCAGTATGTCGTTGAGATATTTACAATTGTGATGGAGACAACCAGAAAAAAGAGCAGAAACCCCAACCATGGTCTCATAGACAGATTGTTATACCCTCCGTTCGTCAAACATGTCGATGGACAACTCCCCATTTACTTCGATGATTTTCCCACTGACATGCCCGTAAATATACATACTTAGTGCGGGAATTTCCCTGTTAACCTACGGTAGTTACCCTACATTTTGGGTTCGACATTCACCTTGAAATGGTTCAGAAAAGATGCAGATGTCATACATGTCATACATGTCCGCCTTGCTCCTGCCGGGTCGAGGTAAGTTGGGGTCAATGCACCGCACTTACGGAGAAGCATGCACGTTCCTAGGCCGGCTGAAAGCTATTTCCTTCCCGTTGGTTTCCCCCATGATCCCCCATACCCGTGACTCCGTGACCTGGTTTAGTCGGCTAGGACCTGGTTTCTGGGTGTCTAATCTGACGGGGAATCAACAAGGAGTAAGTTATAGTCCTTGATTTCGTTGTGTTTCCTCTCTTCTTCCTTATTTTATTTCCTGTTTTCCTTACTTTCTTGTCTCCATCCTTGTTTTATATGTTTATCTTGTTTCTCTTTGTTTCCTACGTCCTTACCACATCACTTCCCCACTTCCTTCCTTAATTACTTCCTTTCTGACCACCTTAGCTGGTTTGTTTTCCTCACTTTCCTACTTGCACACTCTTAGTAGCTCTTCTGCGAGGGGAGCACACGTGCAAGTATCATTTTTTGGCCATAAGAGCTCCAGGGAAGATGGTCGGTCTCGTGCTGGCTGATTTAAACGCCTTGAACTTCAATCTATGAGAACCTTTCTTGGGGGTTAGCCTTAAAAAATCTTTAAACTCCATTTGGGGAATACGATCACATTACTAGTCAACTCCCCAAATCCCCCATGGATACCATGGTGAAATACGAAAATCGGCGGATCAATCCATCAAATCAGCTAAAATCATTAATATTGTATAATATATCTCTCTATGGGAAAAAAGATCAACCACCTTGGACTGCGCCGCCCGTAGCGCCAAGACTTTGGACGCTTCCAAAGCTTCGCAGAAGAGCGACCCTGCGACAGGAGATGACGGTTCAGGACTGGAACGGCAGGGTCGGCATCCAAAAAGATGCGTGTCCAATGGAACATGGGGATCTCGCCATCCAAAAATAGGGGTTCAACATGGTTCAATCATAGGACATGCAGATTGAAAAGCATCAAACACGCAGATTTCAGCAGCCAAAAGGATGGATTTATCTTTCAAGCATTGGGATTAAACATGAGATATAGACCTGCATAGACCATTGCGATTTATTTGTCAACAAATGGACTCTTAATTACCACGGGATATTGTGAATGTGTTAGATTGTATGGTGTGCTTTAACAATCTGAAACTCATAATGACATATCATTTCATGATAAACGCGTATGAACACCATATATATAGAGAGAGAGATAGACAGATGATGTATGAGCAACATATGAAGTGGTTGGTTCCCATCGTGCCCGAAATTGTGTTATTTGGGAGGCTATAGCCATGATTACATCATGGGTGATGCTGCTGACGGAGTGTCAGCCAGGAATATCAATGGAGCAGCATGCAGGCAAGCGCCCTTGTATCATCCAAGCCAGTGTCTCATGGGGAAAGACTAAGACTACTGACTTGGCTGTGGCTGACATGTGGATTTTTAGTCTACTGGGACATGAAAATCAGAGCTTACACTTCGATGAGATCCCTGCGATTCACGCAAGCCATTGATCCATTGTCTCTTTAGTATTCTTATTAGTGGTTTTCGACATCAGTGGTATTCCACCAGGGAAGGTATACTTCCCTTCCGGCCTTCCGGCCTTCCGGCCTTCCGGTCATCGCTGGGATAAGGTGGGGAAAATCCACCATATTTACCCCATGGATTTCCCCTGGCGCCAGATCCCTAGGAGGTGATTCGCATCGAGTTACTACCGGGCTAGCGTTGATGGATTGATGGGGTCTATAAACCAATATACCCTCTGGTAAACTAACATAGCTATGGAAAATCACCATTTTTAATGGGAAAATTCACTATGCATGATGACTTTCCATAGTTATGTTAAATTACCAGAGGGTAACTGGGGATTCTCCATTCAAACTCACCTCCCCCCCAGAAACTATGGTGGATGTGGGGAATGAAAGCACAAAAAAAAGGGGCTGGTCGCTGTCTATTACTGTAGTGTTTGGGACCATTTATAGTATTGTGGTGTGTCTAAAAATAAGGTATCCCTAAATCCATTGGATAATATCGTCATCCCTATCAAAATGGGTATATTTTGGCGATTTACAATGATTTACATGGGTTTACCCCTTTTCAGACAGCCCCATATAATCCCATCCCTCTAATACTAAACACCCCCTAAATGGTTCCAATTATGTGGACATTCCCTACTAAACCATGGTTTCGTTTAGGGGGTGTTTCATGTTAGGCGGATGGGTTTAATGGATCATGATCATAAGGGATTCCAACATGGAATTATGTTTCAAATCATGATACCCATATAGTTATAGTATGTTATAGTTATTTCATCCCATCCAATCACCATGGACCATTTGCGAGGTCGCCATGCAATGCGACCCGCGCGCTTCCAGGGAGATGCTGCTGGAGGATGCGCGTCGACAGGTTCATCCCGTGGGAAGTAGTGATGAATGGCGATTATATGGTGACTAACTATGGTTTATGGCAGATATATCAATATAATAGTATATATATATACACAGTGAAAATGTAAGTTCATGGGGTTGATAACCCTATAAGATCCTATAAGTGGATCAAGTGTTTTTCTTTTCCCCTTTCCCCAGGGGATGGTTTATCATGAACCTACTATTGATAAACCAATGCCACAAACCTACCATGACTGGGGATGGTTGAACATAGCACACATACAGATGGTGATGACTTTTTTTTTTGGCTGGGGGGGGGGTCCCGCATTATAATTATAACCCAGCTTATAAGTGGATGAACCGTACTTATCCCACTGTTTTCCAGGTATATAACTAGGATTCCTTGAATTTTGCCAACAATGCACCCCCACTGAGTTCAAAGAATTGACCAACAAGCATTGGCAAAGTCCTGGGTGAACATACGCTCAGCGACGTGATACGCACTTGAAACCGATGAGAAATGAGAACAACAATAATGTGCTTATAATGGGATACAATGGGATATGGATATGGGAGAATTATATGAAATTATGCAATTATCGAAGGAAGTTTAGAAGTCAAACTTCCGACAATATGGAGAGATGAAAAGCAGAGCAGGGCAGAGGCACAGAGAAGAGGAAGTTTGGAAGAGAGAAGATCAGAAGAGAAAGAGTAAGAGGACAGAAGATACAGATGCGCGAAAAGGTAGGAAAGTCGCGAGACACTGTGTTTTTCCAATGATTTGTGGCTCAGGAGGGTCGAAAAGTAGGCTCGCTAAAGCGGCGGGTGCGGAGCCAGCTGGCCACTGGAGCGATGAAAAATTGCACGCCGTTGTGGCGCGAAGCACATTTCCAAGTCAAAATGTACAAAACACCAGGGGTTCGGACCACTTTTGGAAGTTGAGATGTCGAAAAAGTGCACGCCGTTGTG
>Ga0126342_10012550_pt1 | contig 15101 bp, 13 predicted proteins | sample Cyp1metagenome_FD_92528 | JGI IMG/M metagenome (GOLD analysis project Ga0126342, IMG submission 92528) | Coral microbial communities from Lord Howe Island, Old Settlement Bay, Australia - Cyphastrea 1 metagenome | ecosystem: Host-associated > Invertebrates > Cnidaria > Coral ...
GCCAGAAGATATGCCAGAAGATATGCTAGATAAAATGCCAGAAGATATGTCAGATAGAATGCCAGAAGATTTGCCAGTAACAAAACGTATAAATGTCATGGTGGGGATAACTCGAAGTAAAGTTTTTTTTTGGTTCCCTGTGGCCCTGTGGACGCGCGGGGGTACATCTGACATTCAGCAAATTCTCAAACGTTTGGTCACAGTAAGCAACCTTCACAGCAATGCCATCTATACAAAGCTGCGACACAACTTTTTCGCACTGAGTTTCCAACAGAGTTGGAGATCTGCTGTGCATTGCGTTGAAAGCGAACAGCAGATTCCTGGGCATGAGCAAATGCAACAGTTCACTCATGAAACTTATTGAACAACATAGAAATGTGCTACGCATGTATAAGGTACAATCTTTTTGACAACCCTGCTAATCGTTGTACCATCGCGATCGCTAGAATACAATTCCAATTTCTTCACTTCTGTCTTCTTCACTGTCTGTCTTCTCTCCCTGAAGGGGCTCAGATTCCGACGTTGAACACGTCCTTGTCGCCGCAACCTGGGCCTCCACAGTGCCATCTTTTTGACGGATGTCTGGGGCAAAAATCGAGACAGGGATCTGCCACAGGGAAAACTGTAGAAAGAAAAATGCCACGGAAGAAAACCACGAAAGCCTCAACATCCTCAACCGATATTGTTTTACAATGTTTTACATGCGTTCAGTTCACACTGTAGAGGCACGTGAAACCCATAGAAGTGAGGAGGGCTTCTGATTCCTGGAATCTATATTATATATTATATATATATCCCACAGGAAAAAATGATGCCATGTTGAGTGTGCGGCAAAAAGCCAGAAACACAACATCCAATTCTGCACCATCCAATGGATCCACTACCAATGGCGGCTGAAGATGCCTTCCCCACTTAAGCCGAACACACGATCACAAGTGCGGCATCTGGGCATTCAGGCAGCATGGATCAGGGCCAAGTCGTGTTCCTCACATTGCAGTTGTGTCGAGCATTGTGTCGCATCAGAGCAGGTTACATACTCCGCGCGCTTAATGGCGCAGAATGCCAATTTTGAACATTCGACAACCATCACCGGTGAGATCTTTATGACTCTTGTCAAAATGATCTCCCTGCCCGACAGTTTCCGGAAAACAAGCATGTCACAACAACATTCAACAATCCCCAAGGCTCACTCCTCAACTATGTTCATGTCAATAATAGTCTTAGATAGTTTTAGTCTGAACAAAAGATAGTACATGATAGTACAAATCAGTTGTACAGGAACAGTAGTAAGTGTTGATTTGTGCCTGACCGGCATTCCTGATATTCTACCCGATACTGCTGGAGTGCTATCCATTTTTAGAAGCAAATTGCCACAGTGACCCTGAGCCGTCCACCAATGCAGGAGGAGCAAACAGACACTGTGCACTTGCTACATGCCTGGCTCAAAGGTGCACCAGAAGATCTTGAAACGCCTGCAACTCTTCAAGTCTCTGGATCACTTTCTTCTCCTTTTTCTTCATTTTCGCCGCCATTTTTCCATTAAGTCTTAAGTGTTCTCCCTTCTAAGAACTTCTAAGCCCTTCCAGGCGCCAGGTTTCCCGACCATGTCGAAGGCCGAACTAGGTGCACTGCACAAATGGCACGCATGAGACACTTGAAGCTGAGCCTGGCAGTGGGGGCTATGCAAAGCTAACATAAGCCAACAGGAACATGATGCTCCCCAATCCCAGCTTGTAATCTGAAGAACAATGCAGGAATCTGGGGAACATGTTTTTTGCTGTCTGGGGAATTTGTGGACATGTGCATTGAGATCATTCTTTTTTCGATTTATACTCACAATCGTTGGCTGTTTGGTGCAGCGGCCTGAACGGAGATTGCGCGCCGGAGCGCTTGATCATACTCTGACCTATGAGTTGGGCGACACACACAAAGTCAGATCTACACGTCCGATCTGTCCAATGATATCTGTCCACCATACAAGATCAATATATTACTTTAAAACAAAAACTGAGTCGCAGAAGGAACTTAACGCAAACAATTTTGTAAACAAACCCACATTTACAGGTGTGCAAGACTTGTATTTTGAATCCTTCCAAATTCAGTTTTAAAGGCGGCACATGCACACTCACACACATCTAAACTCTGACATGGAGCGAATTAATTTGAAACAAAACGTCACGCAAGAACACTAGGAAAAAGTTCCGGCTTTGATCGGCTTTGTATTGCGCGACAAGTCCTGAAGCTTTGAAAGAGCTCTTGTTTCAATACAGCAGCTTTGCCAAGCAATTCTGAGCGATGCTTTTGCCCCCGTAGAGACTTTTCAGAGTGAGCAACCCGACTTTCTATCGCTTGATGGCGAATTGTCAAAGCTTGTCATCAAAGCTCCTTCCAGCACAAGCTTTGTATATATAGCTTTGTTGTGTTTCAGATTGGCTACAGTGGCTACAGTACAAGCTGTACAAGGGATTCATAAGAGTATTCAAAAGATCCCTGGGATTTCCATGAATTTTCACAAGACGCTGTCATATGCTTTCATGAATTTTCATGTTTTCTTCCCAGGGGGCGGTTCCTTAAAGTTGCTTGATTTTGGCTTCAGTTGCGTTGCCTCGGGTTGTCAAGGACTCGGCTCCAGTTGTCAGCGCACTCAGCACCCCCTGTCATCAGAGGCACTGAGTCGGCACTGAGGAACTCCAAAAGGGGGACGATCTTGGAGGAGAGCGTGAATCTGTGTAGACATGTACAGACTGTCTACAGACTGTCTACAGACTGTCTACAGACTGTGTACCTGTCCATGCAGAATAGGCAGTACCAGTGTGATGCAATATGCAGTTGACAATGCCTAATTCAGATCAGATTATTCATCATTTTACTCCACATTATATCAAGTAGATCAAGTTATTAATATATTCATATATTCAACGTATGGTATGTTCGCATCATACCAACATCATACCATCTGAGTTCATCCCACAGCTTCCATTTCGGCAGCTTGCGGCCTCACGGAGACCCATAGCAGCATCCCAGGCCTTGGCTTCGCAAGCAAATCAACCAAGAACAATCAACAATTGAACCTTTTAAGGATCCTTTTAAAAAATTAGGGATCCTTTTGGCAAATGAATTCCCTTCGCTCCCTCGGCTTGTGTTGGGACACTGCCCAATTCCACCACACTGCTACTTCCTGTTGTTCTGGCTGCACCAGGAAATAGATTATTCAAATGCTCAAATAGACACAGTACTGGAGTATACCGGAGTTGTTTCTCGTCTCGGCTGTCTCAGGCTCTCATATTTTGGAAGGTCCCTTCAATCTTTCTCGCCTCACCAGCCGCCAGGTAGTGCTTCAGAGGCTCGGCGTTCCGTTGAACCTGAGACGGAGTTTTTCATTCCACAATTCTGCTCATGAGAATTGCAGTCAGGGTGAGGGGCTAGCCGTGTCTGACTTGTAAACATGTTTGGAAAAGCAGTGTCCTGCGCTAGCCCATCTGCCACACTCACTGGAAGCTCAGTAGTTACTCGTCGCTTGATGCATTCTGAACCGGTGTTTCGTCAGCTGCAATCACATTTGCATACTTGCATCATCCATGGAACTTGCTTTGAGGTCAGTTCTTACGGTCAATTTTGCTTTGCATTGAGGCTCGCAATCAGGACTCCCTGCATCACCACATGATGGACAGCAACACTCCTTGAGGCTCTTTGCACATGGAAAACATATGCTCGCCTCAGTTTCAGTTTCACCCCGAAAATGAACATAATGCGTTCAAATCCTTTAAACATTTCAATCATGTGACTTGACATCGCTACGAAGTGGCCTCCAGCACTGAGCACTGACCAAAAGCTGATAATTGGACCAGAAAGATGCAGAAAGTACGTAAAGCGCGCTGGGGGAAATACATAATATATATATATAGATATGGAATTATCAGATTGAAAGATGGAATTGCGAGGAAATGACCTGGCGACTTGCATATCTATTCAACGCGAATTCAAACCCTACGGCCCTACGTGTAGTGAGCTGGATATTGACAAAACATGACGAGACTCTGTCAAAAATCACAAGAAACTTCAAATGGATGCAAATGGCAAGAAAGACAAGAAAGACTGGCCATCGATGGAAGCAACTTCCAAGGTTCCCCAGGTTCCCCGACATAGCAAGCTGGACAAACGTGGTTCATTGCCTTGTCTCGCGCACAGGTGCTGGGCAGAGGTACATGTCACAGCTTCAGGGCGTTTTTGGGTCAATGAGTCAAGTTGAATGAGACAGCTATGTGACGAAGGCTACCACTAGCGCACAAGCTTGTAGATGTCAAAATGAAGAAGGCGGCATGAAAATCAAAAAATCATGTGCTTTCTGACTTGCAAGTTGATAGGCGCCGGAAATTGGCAGTGTCAAAACCTCAGAACCTCAAATATATACTGAAAGCTGCGACGGACAGGAGTAGACGCGAGTAGACGATTGCCGGTCACTGGTCACAGCAAATGTTGTTTCATATTGTTTCATTGAACCTCATCGCTTATCAAGGTGAATGTTGTTCAATTCTAGATTCTTTGATCATTTCATGCCAGTTTCATGATGTGCGTGAATCATTTTGTTTCAATTCCATGCAAGGAACCAATATTCAAGTCACTTTCATTGCAATCCTTGATCTTCCTGCAGCTAGAATGCCTCACATCTGCTTTCCGGGGGTATTCAATCCTACGAATTTGACTCTGCTCAAGCCCGACACCCCAGCTGGAGTTCTGCACACACAGCAGGCCTAAGGTTCAAGGTATGTGAGGTGATGCAACATGATGCAACATACATATTGCGTGTGCAAGCAACCCACATTCTTGAAAATTCTGCAGAGACTTCGAATCTAAACGATAGCCACAGGAAACAACCCAAATTGAAAAGGTGTCCCAGTGTCCTGTTAAGTGAAGTACTGCATGAATCTGCATGACCTGCTGCATGACCTGCTGCATCGTCTTCAATAACGCTCGTGCAAGCTTCTGGGGCCCAAACATTGCCCCGTTTTCTTTGCTCCTCAGAGAGTGGCCTCTGGAAATCAGTCTTGCCTCCTCTGTTTTTGTTTTGAGGGAACCATAGGCGAAAACTGGAAGTCGGCACCCTCAGGGATCCGAGATCAAATCGAACAGAAAACCAACACTGTTTCTGTCAATTCCAAACAAATAAAAACTCCTGGTTCTCCTATCTGCATGTTACCTGCCGACTCACTAAACAGTGCGGGAATTACGGTACCGGTAGTGCCGCGCAAGGCGGTGGCGGAAGTTTCAAAAATAGGAAACCTATAGGAGAGGTTGGTTGTTGTGAATCACGGATGGCAGAGCGAATCTGTATTGATGGACCGAAAGGTGGTTGAAATTGTGTTTTTGGAGTGGTTGCAATGGTTGCAGTGGTCACCTCACCCACAACTGCTGGATGTAGTGTGGTGTAGTGGAGTTCCAGTTGTCATGTGTAATAAGTGTAGTATAGTTGCAGTTGCAGTTGCAGTTGTAGTTGTAGTTGTAGTTGTGGTGTGGTGTAATTAGTGTAGCGTATTGTAGTGTACTGTATGTTGTGTACTGTAGTGTGGTATAGTGTAGTGTAGTCTAGCGTAGTGTAGTGTAAGGTAGTGTAGTTGTAGCTGTAGTGCGGTGTAATGTAATTAGTGTAGTGTAGCGTTTTGTAATTTAGTGTAGTTGTAGTTGCATTTGTATTTGCAGCGTGCTGCAGTGCAATTAGCACAGTGTAGTGTGATGTGGTATCGGTATAGTTGATATTGTTGTTGTAGCTGTGGTAGTAGTAGTTGTTGTAGTCGTAGTGTAACTAGCGCAGTGTTGTGTAATTAGTGTAGTGTGATGTAGCGTAGTTTATTTCTATTTGTAGTAGTAGTGTAGTAGTGTAGTGGTAGTTGTAGTTGTCTATCTATCTATCTGTCTGTCTGTCTGTCTGTCTATCTGTCTATCTGTCTATCTGTCTATCTGCAATCTGCAAAACAAAGCAATTCTGCGAGACTTCCTTCTACTAGTATAATGGAAAGTTGAATGCAGAGCTGACGACTTCGTGCCAATACGATTTGCAATTTTTCCAGCCCATGTCTCTGAAGTATTGCGCCCGCCACGAAAAAGTGATGCCAGGTCATACAAAGTGCTGCGCCTGTCACACAAAATCATCTTCCCGAAACTGAAGATCTGATGCTCCAAAATGCAACCTCTCTCAGAAAATCAGCGCCCTGACCTCCTAACATCTCTGATGAACACGTCTCTTTTATTGCACCTGCCACGGAAAATGCATCTTTCCAGATCCTCTTCAAATGTCCCACGCCTGCCAACGCTTTTGGACATGCTAGAAAACCCTCACGTTTTGCTCACTTTTGACAAGGTGCACAATCCCTTGTGCCGGCCACGCAAAACCACATCTGAACGTCCAAAAGTGCTCCGAGCCCGTCAGTTTTTAACACTTTTGGCTTCGAAATGTAATTCGCGCCACAACGCCGTGCACTTTTTCGACATCCCAAGTTCCAAAAGTGCTCGGAGCATGGTGTCCGTTGTGCATTTTGACTTGGAAATGTGCTTCGTCGACATCTCAACTTCCAAAAGTGCTCCGACCCCGGTGTGTTTGTACATTTTGACTTGGAAATGTGCTTCGCGCCACAACGGCCTGCACTTTTTCGACATCTCAACTTCCAAAAGTGCTCCAACCCTGGTGTGTTTTGTACGTTTGACTTGGAAATGTGCTTCGCGCCACAACGGCGTGCGCATTTTCGACATCACAACTTCCAAAAGTGCTCCGACCCTGGTGTGCTTTGTACATGTTGATTATTTTGACTTGGAAATGTGCTTCGCGCCACAACGGCGTGCAATTTTTCATTTCTCATCTGGCCACATGGCTCCGCACCTGCCGCTTTAGCGAGCCTACTCTTCGACCCTCCCGAGCCACAAATCATTGGAAAAACACAGTGTTTCGCGACTTTCCTACCTTTTCGCGCGCCTGCATCTTCTTTCTTCTCACTCTTTCTCTTCTCTGATCTTCTCTTCTCTGACTCTTCCCACCTCTGCTTTTCCATCTGTCCCTGTTGTCGGAAGTTTGACTTCTAAGATCTTCTGAGATCTTCTAAGATCTTCCAAGAATCATGCAGTTCTGCAACACCGGAGGTGTCTAGAGATCGTGCCTGACGTGGCTCATGTCAATATCCACCACGGCATCTACTCCAACCTGCGATGCGCCAGGATGCTGCGGCAACCGAGCTACTGCGCCATGAAGCAACGTGTAGCAATGTGTAAGATACCACTGTGGCATGGGTCGGGTCAAAGCATTGCCTCTTTACCTGGTATCTTCATTTCACTTCTGGTATTGATATGTAATTATTGATTATCTGGGTATCATCTGGGTACATCTATGATTCTCATCTGCGCAACACTGTCTAACTATGTATTGTATTTCTGCATATTTCATTTCGAAGATCTCACATCGAAATATGTTGAAAAGCCGTTTAGATGTGGCCACAGTGTGGCCACAACCGCCTTGTCCAGGTTCTCGGCCATGTTGCTGCCAACCTATCCACATCTTTCCGGCTGAAGCGATGTGAAAACATTCCAGCAAAATGATGCAAAATGGAGAAATATGAGAAATGATGAGGAATGAAACCAAAAGACAAAACAAACTGGTTGGATAACGACATAAAGTCAACCAGTCAAAAATGCAAGCCTTCGTTGGTCAAAATGAACTAGTCATGACAAGTCTATTCAAAACAAATTGATCAATAGCCATCATGTTGGGGGCAACTTTGAAGACAAAACATAGGGCCCATTAGGGCCCACTCAGGAATCATAGTAGCTTCCTACCTCCATCTGCTTGTATCTCCTCCACGTTTGGACTTCCATTGGTCTGAAAGGTCTTGGAAGACCCGGACATAAACAAGCCCATTTCGGAATCCTGTTACAGAGATTCCTCGACTCCAGACCAACTGCAATCTGGTGTGCTGCTTGAAAAGATGGCCTTGAGAGCTACTTCCCATGCCGCACTTCCAGCGCGCATTGCAGCCTGCGCCATGTCGCAGCATGCTTGTCCACAGAATCCTTCAAACTACCATGATCAAATCGTGCAGAAAGCTAGCGATAGGTAAGAGCATTTGAAGTCAGCAAAACACTGTGCGAGATTGTTGCCTTTGCTACCCGTAATATGATGTCCACGTCATGCCTACAGCTCTTGAATTTCGAAACTTCTGGCAACGAAGGCGAGTTTCAGAGGTTGTACCCATAGTCGTCCCACAACTGCCACGGAGTTCACATGCCGAAGACTCTACACATTGCTTTCTCAGACCTTGCTGCTTTGGCAGTATGAAATTGCTTGTGGTGTTTACTGCGCAGGCCAAAAAGAAAGCACAAAATGCAACCATCATTCTTCGTGATCAATCGAACATATCAAAGTGTGCATCAGCACATTGTGGGAATGTTAGCAGGAGGAAATGGCAGAGTCTTATGAGGGACCAGGATGGACCAGGATAAATACAAATAAACAGTATAAAAACACCTGAGCGTCGAAGGCTTCCGCGATCTTCGCCAGGTGCTGTGCTGCTGCGACATCGGTCGCAGGCTTCCGGCAGTGGGGGCATTCTGGCCTTCCGGTGGCAGAGAGAATCTCTAATCATCTCTAATCTTGGACAATCTCTGGGAATCTGAGAAACTGAGATGAACTGAGGAAGTGGACACGGCATGACACTGATGTTTTCCCACTCGTCAGACCACTTGGATGGTTGGACTCAAAAAGTTTTTTTTTTCAACCCTTGTATGACGGATGGAAAGGACGAGGAAATACACATGAGCTCACACCTGGTGAGCAAAGGACAAAACACTTCCGCAAAAGGGGGAGTCTAGTCAAACTTTTGGACCCTGCTGGTGCTTGTGGCTTGCAGTGTCATTCACTTGTCTGTATTTCTGCACACTAAGCGCGCATACTTCCAGAATCCCCACAAAGACCAAACATTTCCTTTACCACGCTCACAGTGCTCTCACCCAAACATGATCTTTGCTTTCTGACTCCTATATAGCACAGGGAAGCAAAAGTCCTCCCTAACTCAAGATTTCTCTCAAAGCCTCAATTAATGAAAGACCATTGACCATTGTATGACTTGCATTAGACGCCTTCCTGCGGTCCATCTCAATCCATCCCAGCCCTGCAACCCTCTTGGGCTGTCTTGGCTCTCCGGCTTTTGTAGTTTCACCAAACAATGAACGCAAACGCTGTGATAGCACTGCTTGCCTGGGAGCGAATCAAGTGGAAGGCGAGAGTGGTCCAAGCTCAGTTTCTCTGGGCATCTCCCTTGCCAGTTGCCCTCTGAGACACAGTTTCTGACCGTTCCAGGAATCCACAATGTTTGTATTTGACAATCTGATGTTTGAAAATCAAGTTCCATGTTCCTTATGCTCTCCAGGCAAGTTTTGCATTAACATGATTTAACATGGGAGCTGCTGACGACGGAGAGTGAAGAACAAAGGCCAGCTGCTGCGGCCAATCCTGCGGCCCTTGAAGCAACTATTTTCATGTTCGGTTCAACACTGGCCACAACTTTTGGGCATCTTGGGGCCCCAAACAAAAGAATCCAAAGTGACCCGACTCCTGAAAACCTCATTCAACGTTGCTGCTTGCGAATTGTATCATTGTATTGTCTTTGCCGCAAGATGTTTTCAAATATCTGTTTGGAAGCGCTATCAGTTGCTGAAGAGGAACATGCCAAACTGTCAATAGTATATAGTTGGTTGCGATCAATGTGACATTCAAAAGATTCCTACTCAAGCGTTTTGCCGCGAGACTCCTCTTCAGAAGCACATCTACACTCAGACCTGATCATACATAATGGAAGAAAACAACACCTACATGAGCTGAGCGCGCAACACACAACACAGTTTCGCAGCCTTGCGACTAGCCGAAATGGAATGTTGGTCTAAGATGAAAGTCAGGGAACTTCAACAGGAACCAATAAGAACCCACTCTGAGGCCTTACATATCAATACCCATGATGGCTGCTCTCCAGTTCAAACCTACATGCTCCATGTATGGCACAATGTGCCTACATTTGGGTCACATTTGTTGGGTATTTGTTTAGAAAATAAACTACCATACATGGAACATATAATATATAGGAAAGGATCCAGGAACCTTGCATCCTGAAATTATCTGAAATTGCTATCAACATCAATACGTTTTGTGCCTGTCGTCCTTCGGATCCAGCAGAATCTGCTGTTCCAAGTCGCTGCCGATCTGCCATGGTCATGCTTTGGTATGTTGAGTCTTGCAATCTGCAAAATGTAATACTCAGGATTGAGCATCCAAAAAAAAAAATGACATTCTACAAACACGTAGAGAGACCAAACAACTGTAAACAACGTCTCTTCCTGATGAGACGCGATCGGATGCACTCTAAAGTCGCTCTAGGTACTTCAGGCAGAAAGTACATAAGTCAAACTTTGGGAAGTGTTTGATCAATTGAAAGGTTTTTCATGGTTTTATCGCACTTTTTTCACCTTTATGTTAACGATGAGTTTCAACATTGCTGTACCTCAAGCGTCGCGACAGCTGTGATCTGTACAGCTCTGACCTGGATTCCTTCAACAGCCTGCACCACCTCCTGACAGCAGTGGCCAGGCATCACACTGCACCCAAAGTCAGAATACAACGACGAGTCTATCGACGAATCGACGAATCTATCTGATTTTTGTAATATATGTAATATTATGTAATATATATATATACCCTAGGGTTCCCAAGGCTATTGTAAATATAGTCGCTGCCCGAACACCGGTTTCCCAAATAGTCGCTCAGATTCACGCCCAACATTTTGATAAGTCATCCTTTGGTGGTCAATTTCACACATGGCATGATGTGTTGATAAGACCCCTTTGGAACATCTAATCCCTTGAAAGTGCATCGCCTCTTTTATACGCGGCCCCGTGCGAATCTAGAGCGTACTTCCCGGTTCAACCTTAGTTGGACCATCAATGCCATCAGCCCTGATGATTGGGCATAGTTGCATGCACATGCTATTGATATCGATTGCATGCATAAAAATATGCAAATGAATTAAGATGGCCAAGTAGCTGCTTGACCTTGAGTTTTGTTGCCCAAATCCTGAGGTCAAAGCCAGCTGTTGCCCGAGACACTCTTTAATCCCAAATTAGACATGATACTAGGCATGTCTGTATATCTTTTTCAGGCTAGCCACCTCATTCGCCCACATTTGGTGATCCAACTGGCACGGTGGTGAGGATGTGCTTTCAGAAATGTTCCTGAGCTACGATATAGATGGACCATAGGGGCTTCAAAACTGCAATTTATAATCCCAAAAATTTCAGCTTCAATATATAATGGATCTAAGATGCGTTTTGTCCAGGCCATTGCATCCTCATCAACGAAGCAATGCCAATATCTCGGGTTGCTACCTCAATCAATCCATGGCAAAGGAAATTAGATTAGAATTGACCATCTTGTTTCAGTTCTGTGCGGCCCCTAGGATGGACCCTGAATCAATTTCTAAGAGGAAAAGGTAACTGCATGCAGACTCTACAAAAAACAACCTGTGCAACTTGCTTGCCAAAGGGACGCCGCCGGCGAGCGGAGCGTAGAATGTGCCATAGGCCCTCAGAGTAGGATAGTTTGTTTATCCCTTTCTTTAAGTTTCAACACCCGAGCCAATTTACCACCAAGTGGCATGTACCTTTGGAATAATATGCCATTCTTGCAGCCGTCTCCTGCACTGCCCGGCCATTGCCCACATTTTCTTCAGCAAATGCATACATGCATGCACATTGCACATGCGAGCACCCATGCAGATATAACAAAAATTATCATCATGCCATTAAAACATTGCTCGCAGCAGATAAAAACACTGGGACTTGTTTAGTTTTTGGATGGATGCACAACATACCAGGACACAAAACGAAGACCACTCCTCAAAGACACCTGTGCCAGTTGTAAATAAACACGAATGAACTGCCGTCCATCATGGAAAATGGATTCAGCCTCTTCATCATTCCTAGGTTGTGTTGCACAAACAATGCAACTCTAGCCAATCCCATTTCAGACTATGTAATGGGCCCAAACAATAATTTAAGATATAACATATTATTACACAAACAAACTTGGATGCCCATTATTTGTAAAATTTGAATGCACAACCCAGTGACAAACGCATCACACAACATCAGATTACTATGAACTGTCTATTTTTTTGAATCAGGCACAAGGCTGTTTATAATTTCTTTGGGGGATCAAAGCAGAAACAGTGTAGCCCATGGCTAGTGCATTACAAGGGTCAAGAATCTGCCAGCCTTCTCAACATTCAGCATGAAGCGGGCCAAGTGGAGCCTCGTGTGTAGGGTCTGGGATCTCAGATGGGTACTTGGCAGGAGTAAATTCACAATATAAGATCGCCAACCTTATTCCAAAAATAATTTATGGATCCATCATTGCATTTTTCCTGATGAGCAAGAACCCTACAATGCTTTGCAGTGCCATGCAGAACAAGGGGCTTTCATATCCCTGATATAAGTTACCCTACGAAAAAGTCGAATTGTATCCTTTTGATAAACCAAGAGACATGCAAAGTGCCACTGGTGCAATGCGATCATCATACTGTTCACCATTCCGTTGGGAAACTTCTGCCACCGTTTCAGCTAGCCACTGCGTGACAACACGTCCATTGTAGGCTTTGCAGACAAGTTTCACATCACCATTGCGCTGGTACAACTTAGTGCAACAACCAGGAGTCTTAGGTAAGCAGTAAGAACACTTCTACCATACGACTCAGGCAACACTCACAATCACCACTAAATTAAATTAACAGAAAAGAACCAAGTAACTTGTTTTGGCTGAAAAGCAGGCTGACTGCATGCAATTCTACTTGCCGAACACCAGGACTTGAAGGCCAAGTATGCTCGGTGTAGTTTGGCTTGCAAGCTGTCAGCAGGATCTCCCCAAATCCCAGTTGATAGCAAGAGGTGCCTGAGAGAATCTATGAACAGGACCAGCAACGAACAACATGCATGCAATCTGAGTTCATTCGCGAAAACATAAAAGCTATTACGCGCACATCAATCGCCAAGCGCATCAAGCATTGTTAGCCAGTTAGCCATATTCATTGGCCGAAGCATGACACAGTTATTTCAAACACTGAAATGATCTTCAATGTGTGCAAAGCAAGAACTCACTTGTGCATGTGTATTTGGCAACTTCAGGCACACACTCAAGTAGTGAGATATTTGCTGGCCAGGGACATTGTTCCACCATTGACCACGTAAAGGATGCCTAGGTGAAGCACATGCATTAGGCACCAGCGAATGCACGAGGGATGGAATCGGCGAAGCCCAACCAGCGGACCTGAGCAAAGAGGGAAGCCATTGGTTGAAGTACATCACCCAAGTTGATTGATTGGTTAAGGAGGCATGACTTTATCATGAAGCATCACCTCAAGTTCACTACAAGTACCTGAGTTTGCCATGGCAATCTGCAAAGCAATTACACAACAAATTTTCAAACATTGACACATAATTTGGCAAAATTCTTCCACTGCTTCAGGGATGGTTGAATCAATAGAAGGCTTTTTCTCGATCTCTATGTGTCATTATCTTAATCTTGGAATGGTGTTGAATTGAAATTGTCCTTTGGGAAAAAAAAACATCCAATCAGAAAAACAATTCTCAGCTGAATTCACAGTAGAATGTCAGATTTGCCGAGCCGGCATCTTACGAGCCAGGAACTGGGCCAACGAAAAATCCATATGATTATTCGTTTCGATGTTGTAATACATCTCTTCCCAGCAATTGGAAATTCCTTTTGCAGTGCATTGGTGACATATTTCCCTTCCATTCCATTGGGTCTTGTAAAATCTGAAGATCTTTTTGTGAAAACTCCAGTCACCCCTCAACTCCGTCACCTGAAACTTCAACAAATTGGAAGTGAGAGGTTGCCCCGCTCGTTTCAAAGCAGCACCACTCAGGGGTTCACCAAGGTGCCCCACTGTGGGGAAGTACCCGTAGAAGGCATGGTTTGCACTCCAACATATGCGGCGTAGAATGGCTGGGATAGTAGCACTTGTCAGTCTTTCCTCTGAGATAGCACAAATCAAGAAGCGGGACCATCGTACCGAACGTGGCCGCCACAGCACAATGTTAGCAAAAAATGCCAAGATGTGCTCATACCCAAAAGCTGTGTCCACGCGAGCACTATCACCGTATATACCAATAGGTATCAAATGGCTCATTTCTTCATCACTAACTTCCTGTGCCCATTCCTCTCCGACATCCTTTGATTGTTGCCAGTACCCCAGCAATGCAGACTCTGGAATATGGATCTTTCCTTCTTGGAACAGGAATGCCATGGTGTCATGGACATCAACAATGGGCCAGCGCTCGAGCTTGATGACAGTTCTGCCATTAGCATCGAGATACTTCACTGGCAAATTGATGTAAGATATATCCTCAATCGCAGAATGGCTGTCCTATCCGAATCATCCCTACTTGGGATCATTACTGTAACTCCCAGACTGGACGATAAAACGTAGCACTTTGGAAGGAAAAATGATGCCAAGGGAAAGGGGAAAAACAAAGAACAATGATATACTACAAATGGCATTGATCAACAAACATCTTTTGTGATTACACAGGTATTTTGTTTAAGTTTATTTCTTTATCACCAGTGTTTGGAAAATATGTTCAGCATTTGTTTTTGTAATTGAAGTGAGCCCATTGTGGGCACAGTCATTTACTATCTATGATCATGAACAAACAAATCCCCCAAGGCCAGGGAAGATAGCAAGATTCTGGGCCACCAGATAGATGCCTCCACCAGTCTCTGCTCGCATTCTTCAATTTTGACCTTCCGAATTTCCTCGCTATGTCTCCCAAGTAGAGGTCTCCAGTATCCTCAGAATGCACACTTGGATGGAATCAGAATAATAATAATCCAAAGGTGGGGAGGTCAGACCAACAAATATGAATATGGTTTTCACAACGATCATATTGGTTTGAATTGGTTTGATTTAATGATTTTGGTTGATCATGTAACATGACATACACCATATATTATAACATGTATCTTTGTTGTTATTTTATGTTTTATCAAATATATTTGA
>Ga0126342_10012551_pt1 | contig 15101 bp, 13 predicted proteins | sample Cyp1metagenome_FD_92528 | JGI IMG/M metagenome (GOLD analysis project Ga0126342, IMG submission 92528) | Coral microbial communities from Lord Howe Island, Old Settlement Bay, Australia - Cyphastrea 1 metagenome | ecosystem: Host-associated > Invertebrates > Cnidaria > Coral ...
CAAAACCCCACCTGAAAAAACATCAAAGGCGAAGATGAAACATTGAACCCCAACACAAAATCATAACAAGCAACATACAAACATATACGCCCTGAAACCCCCATTTTTCCATTTTTTTCCCATATATTTCCGGATGTTCAGCCTAGCTTGACCCTATATGGTACCCATACAAGGATGGCATTAAGGGTTACCCTCTGGTTATGACTAACATAGCTCTGGTATAGATGGCCCATGGATGATTGATGGTTTAGCTATAAACAGATTAAATTTAATGATTTTTTTTGGCTACGTTAAATAACTTGAGCATATATCTTTACAGCTTTTTATCCTCCGTGCCGCAGGCTTGGTAAATCACCCCTTCCTGGTGCGTTCCAGGGAGCAGAAGCTGGAGGTGCACCTTAAGCAGTAGATGATTGGAAGACAAACCCAAATGCGGATGGGTCAGTTCTTCTGATTTTCCTATGTGAAGGCAACAAGCTAATTTGGTGTGAACCCGGGGGTGCCATAGTTTTCTGTACATGGACCATACCTTTGCAGAAACTGGGGTGGAAATGGACACTTCCATGTTTCCACATGCAAAATATCTCAACACGGTGGATTCTGATGCTGGTTACCCGCAGGGTAATCAAGCTCGAGCTGGAGCTATCTATTTCATTTCTATTTCAGTAGTTCAGAAATCCTGCAGCGGTTGGTGATACTCATCCATCATAATTACATGACTTACATCGGGGTTTCCTTCATTCTGGGCTGTGCATTCCAGTGACCAAGCGACAGATGGGCTCCTAGACTCGACAGTTGAATCCCATTAAGATCCTACTAAATCTCCATTTTTGTTGGTTACCCTCTGGTAATTTAACATAACTATGGAAAGATCCACCATTTTTAATGGGGAAATCCACTATTTCTATGGCCACTTTCAATAGCTATGTTAAATTACCAGAGGGTAACTCCATCAGTAAGCGAAAATACTTAGCTATGAGCTTGGATGATCCACTTTCATAGTGCGTCTCATCCGGACTTATCCTATTCATAGCATTTCATACCTGTGTAGCCTGTGGGGTAATCACACCCAGTCACACTTGGGTAGACGGGAGGATGGGTAGTTTCTCTTTACAACTTGAATGTTCTTGACATACATTGCATATGTATGCATATGTAGACTGTATACTAACTTACTAACCAACTATTTCGTCAAGACTTGTTATCACGATTTTTCAAATTAGTCGAACGTGCTTGAGTGACTGCCAGTACATAGGTGCTATTGTCCTGTTATTTGCCATATATACAAACCAAACAGCGCATTTACGAACAGAAGAACTTCACTTGGTCTATTCTACCATATTCTTCCCATAAGATTATGTTCAACCAATATGGTTAGTTACTAATCAACTTATAACCCATAAACATAAACATAATATATAGTTGTATGTATTTCTTATAGTTACTTGTCCTAACCATCTTCACAGGGTCCGGATGTAGGGAAGATCTTTTGCCTTGGCAGCCTGGCAGGCGGGCTTTGACGACGATGAGACGCGAGTCCCTGTGCTCCATGGTGGCGGGGGTATCGAAGTTGACCCATACGACCGTGAGGTAGATGTTGGGTTACCCTCTGGTAATTTAACATAACTATTGAAAATCACCATTTTTAATGGGAAAATCCACTATAAATGGTCATTTTCAATAGCTATGTTAAATTACCAGAGGGTAAATATTCCATACATTGAGCATATGGGATTGTTTCGCCTTGCCGGGTGTGCAAAATCTTCACAACCGAGAGGGGACAACCTTATTTGTTTATGGAATATTTGCTAAACAAATTAAATCGTCCGCCACTCACACAATGAATTTTGGACGGTGGGTGCAAGGGTTTTGCCACTGGTGGGGATATCCAATTACCAACCACCAATCGGTGGGCATATCAAGTGGGATAATGATGGATTACAACTGAAATATCACGGATTGAAACTTGCAACCCAGCTCAACCTCAAAATCCCTTCCTACTCATGTTAAAACCTTGTTGCAGTGTTTGTTCGTTTCATTCTGGAAACTTGATAAAATCGGGCGAAGAGACTTTTCTTGGGTGTATTAGGACTTCTGTGAATTGAAACCTGTGGGCACCAATATATGGCTTCGTAAATTCACCAACCACGCTTCGTACCGGCTGCCATGCTGTTCGTACAGCCAAGGCGCAAGAGCCGTTTCTTTTTGTGACAGACACTGTTTTTTTTTATCCTATGCCTTGATTGCCAGTCATTTTTGCTCATTGTTTGTTGATCATACCCTCTGGTGAACTAACATAGCTATTGAAAATGGCCATAGAAATAGTGGATTTTCCCATGAAAAATGGTGATTTTCCATAGTTATGTTAGTTTACCAGAGGGTATGGTAATTAGATGCATGTATGTTTGCTATTAATACTTATGAACTAGCTGTGCTTCGTTTTGGGAAAACCACGTGTACTATCAAACTATGGTAGTTATGTGTCATGTTTGAATTGGTTGTTTTTTCGATTTTTCTATGTTTTGACAAACAAACAAACTAGACTTTTTTTTGGAATTAATTTTCTAAATAAATGGGGACTGGTTTTCCAGCCTTGAATGATCTTATTTGGTGGTTCCTAGACCCATTTTGCCCGGGAGTACCAAGGTTTTGATCCAAAAGATTCCATGTGTTCGCTGGCAATCGCTTTCAATGGTTACCCTCTGGCAATCAAACACAGTTTGCTGGAAAATCCCTCGAATGATAGATGTTTTTCATGGTTTTTCCATTTGAATGCACATTAGTTCTGGGATATCCCAGCCATTTTGAAGGGTTCAATCTATGTAACACCACCATTTTGAAGGGTCCAATCTATGTCCCAACCAAATCAGGCCATGTTCGAAGAGATCGATCGCATGGACCGCGGCTTGCGGGGAGCCAAGCCCGTCCGAGAGGCCGGGGCGGGGCCCGGCTGGGACCCGCAAATGGAATCCACCATGGGAGATTGACAAATGGTGATTGTAGAGCTTCGCACACCGGCGATTCCAGAAGGGTTATGTATAGTGTGAGCGTTGGTGTTGTTCATGTGCTCTGCGCGTGCGCGCAGGTGCAGAGCACTGTGATGTGCTTTTCATACCGCAGCTTGTAATTGTAATACATCTTCTTGTCGCATTTTTGTGCTGCTTGTTCTTGTTCTTGTTCTTGTTCTTGTTCGTGTTCTTGTTCTTCTTCTTGTTGTTGTTGTTGGTTGTTGTTGTTGTTGTTGGTTGTTGTTGGTTGTTGTTGGTTGTTGTTGGTTGTTGTTGGTTGTTGTTGGTTGTTGTTGTTGTTGTTGTTGTTGCTGTTGTTGTACTTGCAACACATCTTATTGTCGCATTTTTGTGGGCCCTAACAATTGGCACATAGGTGGTGTTTTCGCATTTTTCTGACACTCTCGGAGCAAAAAAACACCGTAAAAACTGATGCTTTTTGCGCCTCGGAAGCCAAAAGCCACGGTATTTGCGATGTTTTTTGCCGGTAGCCAAAATCACGGTATTTATGTTTTTGTGCCCGTGCCTAGCAAAAACATTTGAAGAAGTGCAAGTACGTGGACAGCAGCGGCGTGGCTGTGCCAACTGTGTTCCATGATCTACCATTTCCTGCTGTAGGTGTTGGTTATGCTGCTGAGCGCCAGGGATGATGATCCTCCAGATCCAAATAGGGAGTGTTTTCTAGTGCCCACCAACCCTCGAGTTCGATGGCTGGATTTAGTTTGCCAAATGAGCGGTTTCCAAAACCCCCGGTGGTTGATGATTGAGACAAGAGTTCTACTGGATGGTTTAGTAGTGATTATGGTGACCTATGATGAGAATCCCCAACAACTACTCAGCAGATATGAAACCATATGAATGCAGGAAGTTGCTGCGGGGCACCGGGGAGGAAGCTTAGATATTGAAGCACGATGAATGCAGGAAGCTGTTGAGGGGCACCGGGAAGGAAGTTTAGATCTTGAAACTACATGAGCGCAAGAAGTTGCGGAGAGGCTAGGCGGGAAGTATAGATAGTGAAGCTCAATAAATGCAGGAAGTTTAGGAAGTTTGATGAGAGGCACAAGTGGGGGGAAGTTTAGATACCCAAGCGAGGCACTTTCACCCAGATTGAACCAAAGTTGAGCCCCTGCGTAACTGAGAAAGGCCGGAAGAGGTGCGAAAAGTAGAAATTGAGAAGATGGCTGAGTGGGAAGGAGGCGGGAAACCCAATGTGTCACAAGGAGAGGGGCGCTGCACTCCCTGGAGCAGGGCCAGGTGCAACAGGAAGGTGGGCACGGTCCAAAAAGCATGTAACCATCTCTGAAAGAATTGTGGTAAGGTCCATTAAAAGGGTCCAGGTCCAAAAGAAATGGAATGATTCAACTTTCTGGGATTGTGGGATGTGGATATGTGTGGATAGTGTTTTTCAAAGATTGTTTCTTCAGTGGTTGATTGTGGAATGGGGCCAAGTGGTTAACAGGTTTTTTTAAATTGTTGGTTTTACTGGTGAATCTTGGTATTCAGAAATGCCGTCATTAATCATTAACGCAGCGTGGCGCCACTTTGCAGGATTTTGAGTGTTTGATGTTGTGTCTACAGTCTACGGTTGGTTCTGGCGGCAAAACACAAAGTAAACTACATTCCTACATTGCCTTTGTGACGCTTGCGAAGCAACAAAATGCCACGCCCAAAATGTAGCAAAAACAAACAACCAAAAATGCCTAACGTCCCTTGTGAGTCTGAAACCCTGCTAGATGTTGACGTTGTTGTTGTTGTTGTTGTTCTTCTTCTTCTTCTTCTTCCTCTTCTTCAACACCTCTCTGCCCTGACGCGCTCCCCCTTGCTGTTGGCCGCTGGCCAGGGTCGGCGGATTTCAGGGGGGGTAGCCTAGTTTTTTCATCAATCCCTTCCCCCCGAGCCAGGAGCTCTCAGGCAAGTTGGCCTTGGTCCATCAGATCTTATCTGCCATCAAAGCCTCCGGCAACGGAGCCGCTGGGCTGCAGCTGGATGGGGATGGTGCAGGTTGGGCAGGCGGGGCCAAAGCGGGGCCAAAGCGGGGATGGGCCCTCAATGTATAGCAAATTTGGGAAACTGATGATCAACCAGAAGTGTTTGGGGTACCATGTTTTAAGACAAATTCGCACTGGTGTCATTGCTTCCAACAAGTTGGTCGGTCAGGTGTGGGAGTTGTTGCAAGACAAGAAGCATGACAATCAGATGTCCAAAGCGAAGGGACCCCCCAATCCAGGGAGATAGTCATTGGACACATCGTTGTCCCATGCTGGTCAAATCCCCAGTTTTTTGGTGATACTCAGATACTCCGATGTGGTGCCTGTTCATCCTATTTGTTCGAAACATAGTCCGATTCATGCTTGTTCATGTCCCTAAATTTCCCATAAGTTTGTGGCTGAAGTATGAACATCCCGTGAGGTAATCAACCCAGGCGATGGAAAATCCCACATTTATAATCCATTTTCCCATCAATCCTTCCATTTATAGGGGATTTCAGATTGCCACGTTTGATGACCGGAGAGTAAGTTATATACATCATGTTACATCCCCATTTCTCTTGGTTACAAGTTCCCAGACATCCTTTTTAGGGGCACCCCAATCTTGACCCATCTCTGGCCCTCAAGGATCGAATCGTGCTGATCTCTAACTGGACACAAACCCTGGACCTGATTGAGCGACTTTGCCCCTTGGCATTGAAGATGGCCATCCAGGTTTAGGGCTTGAAAATCATGAGCTTTGGTCTCCTCATTTTATGAGGTCACGGAGCAAATTATTCAGAGGTCAAATTGCATTCCCAACAGGCACCCGGGACTGCCCACAGCATCCATAGCTCGCTAGGTGCGCAATGCAACTGGCCGACACATCGATTGGATGGCACCATGGCCATCACCAAGCGAATGAAACTGGTGACTCGGCTACTACACCAAAGATAACGCCGCTATTAGTAGGTGCTCAATAAGCTAATGTTGATCAGGTTTGATGTTTGATGGGGGTATTTTCGCTAAGGCCGTAGACTAAAAAACGGTTGGGGGACTAATAGCCTCAGATTTCATCAGAGCGCGGTGCTGAGACACCAATGGAATGGGTCATTCGAGTTGTGATTTCACTGATATGGGGATGGGTCAAAACCTTGTACCCCTGTAGTTCACATCAAAATAGCTGGTAAATGGATGTTCATCCCATTAAAAACGGTATTAATATAGGTATTGATCCATACCCATATCTCAACTCACTGCCTTGAAAACAAGGAGATAGTTGGGCAAAATGCACCATGGCCCATTGATTCCATGGAGTCTGGCTGTTGGTTTCAAACATGTTTTTCTGTTCCACTTCTTTGGGATGATCCGAAATGTCTGTTGATCTCCACTCTTCAAGATGACATGGCATGTAATTTGCTGGCATCCAGCCTTTCATCTTAAGTCTGTTGAGGTCGGTTTTGTTCTCCTCCTTTTGTCGAGCCCAAGGGCTTCAAAGCCGCTAAGAATTCCTGCCACCGCCGAGGTGACAGATTTCAATCGACCTGAGAACGAGCAAGCGTTCGCGTTCCTGCTCTCCTCGACGCTTGGCAGATCCGGCAGATGGCAAGTGGCAGATACCGCAAGACTTCACATGCTCAGTGGCAATTGGTAGGTAACACATGTGGACTTCGAGCTGGTAGAAATGTTGTTGGAAATCCAATGAACATCTAGAGAATTTACTTTTTTTTTCAAATTTGTTTAAGACTACGTATTTCCGGTAATGACAGATATTGTTTGATGTTTTTCCACTTGCTTCAGTGACATCTATAGTTTCCTGTCGACCCTGTTGGCGTTTCATGTTTCCCATGTTTCCCCATGTTTGGTATCGTGGCTAGGGATATCTAGGGATACCATTCTGAAAGGGGGTGCCGCAAGGTTGTGATTCCCTGAAACTTGAATGCGGGTTTCTGTTACCCCATCTACAGCTATAACCACGAAGCCACCCCTAGATAAACCATCTATTTGAGTTATGTAACCTTGGCTAAGTTAAGTTGGTTTATCACTATTTATAATTTATATTATAACCATCATCTGTCATAATCTATATATAGTCTATAGTCATAAAATGTTATAAACTTAGCAATAACTGGGGCACCAGAGTTTTGCTCCATAGCCCTTTTTCCAACCGTCAGGAAAGCCGGTGGATGTGGCCTGAATCTCATCGGCGCCAATCGCTTGGTGATGTTCGACCCCGATTGGAATCCTGCCAACGACAGGCCCGGGTTACGTTGGACATGGACATGTTTGGTATAGGCTCGATGGATAGACTGAGACATAGATATCTATAGATACTGTGTCGGTACCATATACATTAGCATTATCATATACATCATATTATTGATGTAAGTAGTATTATATAATTATATATATTATAATATGGGATTAAATGGGATATACAAGCTGCAGTATGATATGATGATATCTCATATTTTGGGGGTATACCATAGAAGTAGAGGGTTGTGTCACCGCTGCAGTGTGTTGTTTTCTCTCCAATTTGACGGGGGACTCCCCAGGACCTTCGAAAAGCCATAAATGGCTTTTCGTGGTGGACCGAAACGCTAGAGTTATTGCACCCATATGCTCCATGTTGGAACATGTGCATTACATTTACATATTAATTTACCAACATTTTTCCAAACAATGACCCAGTTTTGTTGGTAAATATCGCAGCATGCAACAGTTTGGTGTTGGTGGGTCGATGTTCAGGTCAACCTCTTGGCACCAAAGATGATTTGCGCTGGCACTAGCTAAAGCTTGGAACATATTGTTGGGCATGTTGGGTCATACTGTAGCTGATAAGAATTTTTACTGGTAGATATTTCCGGTAGTGTTGTGATGGAATGATGTTGACACTTTCACACCAACCCTTCAGCACCTCGGGTGGCATTTTTTCTTGGTCTCCACGGCGAGGCAGGCGATGGCCCGGGTGTGGCGTGACGGACAAAAGAAGCCCTGCTACATCTACAGGTTCCGCAGGGCCTGGTAAAACATGGTAACACACGGAATGAGACGTTGAACAGACAGTTCAAGTTGAACATGTGAAACAGCCCAAGGGTGTTGATAAAACAGATTGGTTTTTCCAAACTGGATCTGGTTGACATGTATAGGTAAACTCGGTCAACATGTGTGTGTGGAGATATGCGAACATGAGCCAACACGGATTGATGTGGCCAGGCTCTTTACCACTGGCACCATTGACGAGAAGGTTTACCAACGCCAGATCTGCAAGGACAAAGTCGTGTTTTTTGGGCTTCCAAGCATGAATGTTGTTGGCTTTTCGAAAGGTCAACTGGTGACAGGCCTCTTTTCCTGGAAACATGATGTTTGTTATGTTTGGGTATGGGCTGGTATGGGTCAAAAACCCTTAGCTCTGGTCAAAAAACATAGCTGCTTGAAATGGATTTTGGTATGGGTCAAAATTGGCGCCCCAATCATTCGCTGGTTAACCCTAAAAATAGGCAAGTCTTTGTACTGTGGTACAGTACCCCAGGTCTTAAAATTTGACTCACCATATGGGGATGGGTCAATACCGATTGTTACCATGAGGAAATTTGTACATCCAGCTGGACCAGCTATCGTATGGTACTACGACACGGTCCATAGCATGACACGTTTAACGACACATGCTGTTTTTTCCGAAACAGGACGGCCTGTCCAACATGATGGTCACCGAAACAGGCGCCGGCTAGCAGCTGGGTATGTTCCGGAAAGGGACCTGGAAGTTGGAGCCGGCAAAGACCTGCACACGGTCATTGGTAAGCAAGAGTCATCCCAAAAAAAACAGAAAATGGTAAATCCCCAGTCGTGAAGATTCCATTACTATCCTTTTTTGGGGACGCAAAATATAGCAATTTATAGCAATTTGCTATCGCAGGAATCTAGACATATTTGTTCAAAAGCAGCCAACAAAAAACCTTGATGCTCTTGATGGACTCGACACTTCTAGATCCAAAGCTCAGAAACCACATCCCGGTAGCTTCCACTGTGGGATTGAAATGACCCAGATTTCATAGGAGAAACCGCAAGATGTGAAGCAAACCTGTTTTTTTTTTTCCCTAGTTTTGCTAGTTGAAATCCCCTAGGCTGGTTCAACCATCAGTTGTGTAATGTCATTTCTTTGGGGGTTTAGCTTTTCCAGGCGCACCACCTTTTTCCACTTTTTTTCCCCCACCAGACACTGCGATGAGCTGCATAGGTGAAGACGAAGCGCAGATGACGGAGAGCTTGGCTTCGGATTTGGTGAAGGAGCTGCTGGTGGCAGAACTTTCCAAATAGTAGATTTGGGATTGGTTTATACATATATATATATATATGAATGAATAAATGTGTATCTATACTACTGATATATATATATATATATATATATACACGTATATATAATTATATATATATGATTAAATTATATATATACACTATATATATATGGGCTTTGCCAGAAAAGAAACAAATGAACCATCGCCAGGTGAGGTTACCTGAGAGAATCGACACATAGCCATGCCTCCATCCACGAAGGGCGTAATTCATTGAGGCTTTGTCTTTGTCCCAGACAGGGAAAATATCGACAGAGACCCCTATGGTTTCTGGCTGTTTTTACATCTTTTGACTTGATAATACTTTGTAAACTAATGATAAACCTGATAAACCATGGCTTATGGGATAGCCATGGAGACCTGATGGCTGGCCTTTTTAAATCTGGTATGTGCAACCCCCCCTATTCTCGCTATTCTCGGGGTTCCCATCTGCCCAAGCCATGCCAGGACCTCTTCACTTTCTCAGAGAGGACAGCCTGTGCCACCCACGACATGTTGAGCTGTGAAAGATGCGGGTCCAACGGACCAGCTGTGCCACAGGACAAAGGGCGGGTTCCTGGAGGATCATTCGGGCGCCAATTTCACGGTGAATCATCATGATAGAGTACATGGAAGGATGACCATAGTTCATAGTTCACGCGCGCTCCAAGTGATTCACAGAAATGTCCATCACTCTTTTCCATATTCTCCAAGAATCCCGGCAATAATCCTTGATCTCTTCATATCCCTTCTATTTTTTTGGCAACTGAAATGCATGCAAACTCTGGGATTTTGCTGAAAATCTGGAGTGCCTTCCACAAGATCCCCAGCCAGCCTCGAGGAGGATGAGGTGTTGGAAGACGACCTCGGCACTTGGTCACATCATCCAGGCCGGACGTCAGCGCGGCCGGGATGAGGCGCCAAAAGATTGAGAGAAGGAGACTAAGATGGGGATATCACTTTTTAAGATCTGAGAGTCTGAGCACCAGGGAAAGCGGATTAACGTATTATAACACTAGATAACATCACGATTTTATGACCGAGAAAAAGATACAATTCAACTGGATATTGCCAATGAAAACTGGAATAAAAGCACAAGAAATGAGGAAGTGCAGTATCAGATCCAACATTCTCAGCGACTGGAGTATCAACATGTCAATGTATAGTCATCCTAGAATAGAAAGAATATGGGACTTTCAAAGATCTGCCCATTTTAGTGAGTTGTTGAAATGACCAGGCATGATCATATTCAAAAAAACTAGTCCAGAATGACAATATGACCATCTAGAATCTATATATATATACACCCTCTGGTAAACTATATAACATAGCTATAGAACATCACCTTATTTTTAATGGGAAAATCCACTATTTCTATGACCATGTTCAATAGCAAACTGTTAGTCCAGGATGACTCTGCCAATCACGGGAATCACATCACATCACACCGCCTTGCGAGCAGGCACCGAGGGGGTCAAGGACGACATCCTGCAAGCGGCGGCCAAGGACACCTAAAAAACACCACAGCAGCTGACAAATGCCATCCAAACAAGGGGGGTATCCCTCCAAATGGTAATTGTTTAAGTGGGAAAATGATCAAAAAAACCGCATAACCATGAAATTTGCGGGGTAGAGGATCCAAAGTGTTGGTTACACAAATAGTATCAAATGATTACAACAATCGAATGGCGATATCGTGGAGATGGGCAGACAAGCACTCGGGGCACAGTTTCCGCTGAGGAGTTGCTGAAGCTTCGAACTTGGACACGAGGACGCCGGCAGAAAATTCAGGAAGCTATACCTCAGAGTGACCAGAACCCAAAGATTGCAGAATTGATTCAGAAGCCTGGTTGTAGTGTGAATTTTCCACATGGCTATGGGTCAAGCATCGGGTACTTCACACTATTGACCCACAGAATTGGGCATTTTTAGTCTTAAACCATCCATTTTTGGAGGTGATCTTTTGGACCCATCCCTGTTTTGCTGCTTCTATCAGCCCCAGAATTGGTTTCGACCATGGTCATCAATGATCCCAAACCATCAAGCGGATGATGTTTATTGATTTTGTACCCCAGTTTGACTTTCTTGATATGATTTATAATAGTATATATATATATATATATAATATTATATATTTTTTAATAATATGTTCTGTCCCACATTGAGTTTCATGAATTATGTCCCAAATGAGTGTCATTGATTTTCCCATCTTGTTTTCCTTTGGTTGATGGTTGGTTGTTGAACCCGTTGACCCCATCCCGTTGTGTTCAATCGCCCGGTTCACCGTGCTGGGACAGGATCTGCCAGTGCCAATGTGGCGCTGGGCGGAGTCTCCTTCACCATGGGCTGTCACATCGAGTACACGACGCTGGGTAAAACAATGCAATTGGCGCCAACCATGACTGGGAATGGTAACCGTACCACCTATAAAAATGGTGAAGTTGGGGAGTGGTTTATTATTGTTTTATCCACATTATAATATATATAATTATATATATAGTACTTCTCCCACTTACTTGATACGCAAGTCGGGGCTTGTGACTGGCTATTGACCTGATTCTTCTCCGGAAGTTTTATTAGGGACTTATCCGGAGATACTTTGCGAGTCCTTGGGGTCATTTTAATGGGGATCCAACGACAATAAACCATCGCCATGGTAAATCCCCCAATCGGTGGGACGTTTGTTTTTTGTTTTTTTTTAAATGAGAACACACATATAAACATGTTCCCCTTGCCAGATTAGACTACTAGATTGCAAGTGGGAGTGCTGCTCCACCGACTTGATCTCCCGACAAGATACTCAAAGTAGTTTGATTTCGGGATTTATTACTACATTCTGGTAATTTAACATAGCTATGGAAAATTATCACTTTTCATAGGTAAATAATCTATAAATGACCATTTCCATAGCCTAGCTATGTTAAATTACCAGATGGTATTTACTGGTGCCTCAGTGTTGCCCTATTCCATGTATTTGATCCTATTTGTGGATCAATACCAAACTACGGAAAGAGAACCGGCAGAACTTTTGCTTATCACCTACCATCAAGCTAGCTCAACCCGAGAAGGCTTCCATGCATTTCCGTGTTTCTTCCAAGGAAAGAACAAATTGCGAAATTGGAAGCGGAAGAAAAGGCAGAACAGGAGCGAAGGAAGGTGGGGCCCAGAAATCTTTGGATCAGCTGGGTCCCAGAAGACGGATGCGCCGATGTCTGAGGGGGGTTCTTGGGGGGCATTTAATGAACTATAGTAACTATATTGACTAGCAGGTTCCCAATCTCAACAACCAACCATATGGCGATTACAAGTTAGGCGAAAAGCATCAGATTGAGCCGAGGGTTTTGTGTTACAACATGCGCTTCAGGAATTCTATCTGGCATGGCATGCTGGACAAGCCCTCAAGTCCTAGATAAATTCAGATGTCCATGGTTCAAAAGCAGAAGGACGAGTGCGTTCACTTGTCATGCAAGACAACTTGATCATATCCATCAACTCACTTCAACCTGCTCATGTGCCACTCTAGATGAGTCTTTCTCCATCAGAATCTTTCCAGTTCAGTTGATCGAGTTGGTTGGAAATGCGGTGGATGCCCCAAACATGGCTATTTGAAAAGGTGCTGTAATGGAGACGCCAGGTTTGGTAAACAAAATCGGTGATTTAAGAGTAGAAAAGCACACATCCCCACCTGCTGGTTTATGGCATCAGATTTACCATATTGTCACCCGTCAAAAAGATAGAAAAGTCAAATTTACTAAAGTAGTGATGCAGTGATGCTTTACTCTTCAATCTTTTTGGGAATGACTGACTCACCGAGTTTTACAGGCCAAAGTGAGTGAAGAGAGCGTCTCAAAGGCTGCGGTCCAGGTGGGAAAAACTGGGGAATCATTGGCTCATCAGGCTGGCCTCGGAAAGAGAGAACTTGGTAAAATCTGAATCAACACTCGTGATACATTGAACCTTTTCCATCTTTTTGAGGGTTGTTATAAGTATAGATAAAAGCAAGGATAGATAACAACTATAAGACCAGGGACGCAGTAAAAACCACGGTTTTCGGCCACATGTCCAGGATGCCACTTCAGATTTCTTGGTTGCATCCTTGGCAAATCAGTCAGATCACCCCATTCTTTGTTGCTCAAAAACTCACATCTTCGACAATGACTTTGATTCTCCGGTAAATCTGAAATCCCTTCAAAACAATCACCAACACGCATCACAAAATAAGAATGAGCCTAGTGAATCCTTATTTCAATCACCAAAAAGTCGCATTTTTTTCTCAAAGCTGGCACTGAGCCAGGCAGCAGCCAGTCCAGCGAAAGCTTCGAAAGCCTCCTGGACAACAGCTTCATCGTCCCGAAGGGGTTACACATTTGTGATGAAGACGAAGGGGTATCTAGAAAGAACATGAAATAACATCACCAAAAACAAGAAAAATACAGAATTTCGCTAGAAAAGCATAAGTTTTGCTTCTGCTGGATATCTGATGTTTCTTTATGTCATGCCTGTGCGATAATTATATTTGCGTGTGTATTATACAATTCCGGATCTATCATATTTGCCATGTTGGTTTGTCCTGGAGACAGAATATTCAACATTCCAGGGTTATGTCATAGCGATGTATAATTACCTGTTTCCCATCTACCTACTCTAGCAATCATCTCGTTCAAGAACTTCAGGGCTAGCATTTTCAGATTTTCAGTTGATGGTCTACATGGACATCTATGCCAGAATTCTCCATGTTTATATATTTTTGGGTGGTGAAATATTTTGGGAAGATGGGATATGGTTGGATTTCAATGGATTTGACCAACTTTCGAATGAATTTCCATGGCTCAAGCAGCTGCAGGCATCGAGTTCCACTTCGCGGTCGAACGAGACGTCGGCAGTTTCGCTGCAGGCTGTCTGGATGAACATCGATTAGAGTCAAATGGTTCTAGACTCTCAATACGGACAACCCATTTTTTTCCCCACATCTTTGTGTGGGGTTCTTGTTTTTGATTCTGTATCCCGCCGCCTCCTCCTCCTCGTCCTCCTCCTCCTCCTCCGCCGCCTCCTCTTCACACACCATCTATCTTTCACACAGCAATTTGTCACACACCATCTTTCACACACCACTTTGTCACACCATCTTTCACACAACACTTTGTCACACACCATCTTTCACACACAACTTTGTCACACACACCATCTTTCACACCCAACTTTGTCACATACCATCTTTGACACACCATCTTTCACACCACTTTGTCACCCATCTTTCTTTGACACACCATCTTTCACACACAACTTTGTCACACACCATCTTTGACCCTCAACTTTGTCACACACCATCTTTTACACACCACTTTGTCACCCACCATCTTTGACACACCATCTTTCACACACCACTTTGTCACACACCATCTTTGACACACCATCTTTGACACCATCTTTCACACCACTTTGTCACACACCATCTTTCACACACCGTCACAGACCATCTTTCACACACCACTTTTTTCACCATCTTTCACCACACCATCTTTCACCACACCATCCTTCACGCACCACTTTGTCACACACCATCTTTCACCACACCATCTTTCAAACACAACTTTGTCGCACACCATCATCTTTCTACACACCATCTTTCACACACAACTTTGTCACACACCATCTTTCGCCACACCATCTTTCACACACCACTTTGTCACACACTATCTTTCACACACAACTTTGTCACACGCTCTCTTTCACACACAACTTTCACACACACACACACCATCTTTCACACACTGCTTTGTCACACACAGACACCA
>Ga0126342_10012552_pt1 | contig 15100 bp, 12 predicted proteins | sample Cyp1metagenome_FD_92528 | JGI IMG/M metagenome (GOLD analysis project Ga0126342, IMG submission 92528) | Coral microbial communities from Lord Howe Island, Old Settlement Bay, Australia - Cyphastrea 1 metagenome | ecosystem: Host-associated > Invertebrates > Cnidaria > Coral ...
CTTACAGGATCATATCAGCTGGCGGCGCAATTGGCCGAATTAAATAGCACGGAACTCATGGGTCAGGATATCGTACAGCCTGACTTTCATGGGTGAACTTTGCATGGCGGCAAAGACCAAGCACGACTCGTGCAGTAACAGCAAAGTGACAAAAAGATCTCATTGGGATAAATGATAATTCACCAAAGTTCAGCAACCCCCCCAAAAAAAGACATGGGGCAGTCATACATACATATATAATATACATTTTTTAAAAAAAAAACATCATTATATCATTATTCTGTTGTGAGTTATGCCTCGGCCCAGGATGTTGGCACGTTCTTCATGGCGTTTTCCCACAACGCGCCAAGCATCTGAGACCATATTCAAGAGCGTCACTTTGCTCATGGGCATTGCCTCCGAAAATGCTGCAGATCACGGATGTGGGATTTCGGCGGAAAATGCTTGAGTTTTTGCCACCAAAAATGGATGGCTCAGATGATTTGAACCAACAAAAACAATCAAAAACATTGATATATGAACTATGCATGATCAATGACAACGGTAGACTGACCATACTGGTTCAGTATGGTTAAGTTGGTTATCAGCCAGTTCAACTGTTACGAAGCCCTGTTTGGTGTGGTTACAGCATGTCCCAAACCCCCATCTAAAACCGAATGGAGGACCCCATCACCCGGCCAGCCTCACGCTGCTTGCTGTAGGCGTGTTCCGCAAACTTGGTCACACGCAAGGCCAACTGCCGAGGAACCTCTCAGTGGGCGTTGTGACGTGAGAATGCAGCGTGCAACAAAAATTATGCAGTAACAGGGATCATAATTTATAATCAACAAATATCAGCAGTAATTACCTCAGACATCCTCAGACCTTCAATCCATTGAAAGACTATGAACAAATGCTGCTGGTATTGTGCGGTCTATGTAGACAAAACGCCGAACCTGGGGAGGCGGACAAGCAACGAGTAGCAAAACCACCACCCAACAGCTCTCCCAGGCCAACCCACATTTCCCCCTGGTGACCGCCAGATATCTCCCTCTGAAAGTGCAGTGGCCAGGAAGGGATCAACATACCACCAAGCCAATCAGAAGCTCAACAGCAATTACATGCAATTACTGATTCATTTCAGTTCAATTCAAGCCACAATAGACTCGTGGCCAAAATGATGGAATTACAACCAAACTCCTTCCATAAATGGTCGATGAGTGGTGGTGCTACCAATTGAACTAGCCCATTTTTTTTGTCGTGAAATCCATCCAGATCCAATTTGACTAAACCCAATCTGGGATCCCAGTTGAATCTGCATAAACCCATGGAAAAAACACATCTCTTCACCCAAATCAAAAACATTCAAAACCCCCAGCAGATCCTCCATGATTTTTGCAGCCAGGACGCCTTGTGCATCCGCATGAAGTTCCGGAGCTTCCGGAACTCCTTGGAGGACGTCTCCGACATGTTCCGCAGCCTGCGTCAGGTGGACAGGCCCCGTGCCATCCATTGATGCAAGTCCGGCAGGAGTCCCAAATGCTTGAGCGACATGAACCCACTAGATACAAGGTATATTGGGGATGCCGTTCAAATGTTCATGTTCGTTTTATTTTTATGGTGGTTGCAGTACCAGATCCTCCACCATCCCTTGCAGTAGGTCGAAAAAAAGGCGACCGAGGAGCTGGGTGAGGCAACTACTGATGTCGCCAACAACGTAGGAGAAGCCCACCAGGGCAAAAATCACCACGCTGATGGCGTAACCGCCTCAGGTCAGGATCCGCAGGTGGAGAAATGAAATGCAGGCATGAGAAAAGAAAAACATGTGGGTGGAGTCTCTCTTGGACTTTCTTTGGAGTTTGGAGTTGGAAGCGAAAGAAAAAAGAGCAAATCGCCAAGGCAAGAGTGAAGTCAATTTTCATCGCTGTGACCAGATGCCCCAATTTTCCGTAAACTATGCATGAAAGAAACTCTCAAGTAAGGCCAAACCAGGCTTTGCAGTTTCTATCCTTAACTAGCAACCTTTAGAGTAACATCCTCAGTACATCAGCTAAAGTTTCCTGATGTGGGGTTTACACTCATTTTTTTGCGCAGGCTAGCCATTTGGGGTACCTGAACGTGGCTATACAATCTTAGAATCTTATATAAATAGATATCCATCAAAACCAGGGTAGCCTGTGTCAGGGGGGCTGCTTTTCAACCAAATAATTACTGGGAAACACCCAACATGATCCAACCAAAACATCTCATTTCAGCCGGGCATTCTTTGTCTTCAGCAAGCATATAGCAAAACATATCAACCCACAAATTTCCCGTTCCCAACCATTCACCCAACTTTTTATCCAGTTGTCAACCCCGCCAACAGCCCTGGCGTTTTACCCCAAGGTACGTTCCAACATGTTCTGCGGCTGCACGTCCATGGCCGCCGGAGTGAACTGCGTCAAGGACCAGTGCAAGGCCACCTGAGGGCAGTGGGACAAACGTATGGGGTTGGGTTCAGGATGTTGGAAAGGGTGAAATCATTTACTTATTCTACTGGTACACCCCAAAAAATAAAAGCACAGCACCACCTAGAAACCAGAGGTTCAGTAGTGGATCTAGTTATGTTTGGGCCCCGTGTATGGGAAGTTGTCATCATTGGGGTGTGGGATCGAACATGTGATTACCAATATATATGGCTTGAACGAGTTCTAAGTTCTATAAGAAAATCGTTAGAGCATCTGCGAATGTCTGAGCGGGGAATGGGATTTCTCTATTTAACAGGGAGGGCTGGGGACACAGCAGCCGTCACTTTGCTCCGCACTGTGACCGACAACAAAACATAACATAATACAGAGCTTGACGATGCTTGACGTGCCATGAATACAAATCAGTTGGTCAACACAAGACAAACCATGGTTCTTCATGATTATCACACGCCTTATATCCTTCTCCAAATCTCCTTTGAAATACCGTAACCACTCAGAAAATATAATATGAACATGTTATACATCCACTCACTCTAGGATGTATAGGGAGATATACCATGACACAAACCATCACCTTCACCCCCTCCCCGACCCAATTGCCAGGTGGCCATGTAGCTGTCCCTCCAATCTGCATTGGGCGACATATACTCCGCCGTCCATGTCTTCTCATAGGTACCCACTGTGGTGGTGGCGAAAAAGACACAGGCCTCAGGGCCGTGAAGGGCGTGCATTGTTCCAAAATCCATGGGATCATCTTGCGCAAATATGCATGGATATGCTTGGATCATGGCAACTCATATGCACATTCTACAAAAAAGCCACGCGTCGTATAAAAAAATATACACACCCTCAACCAAATTAACAAACTATAATAATAGAACAGTAACTCCTGCCAACTGCAATAGTTTTAATCTATCTCTAATAAGGGGGTTACTATTGGCACACCCCAGCGGCCAAACCCTTGGCATTGGCCTCCCCAGATCCAAGGTACGATCACGTGATTCAAGTACAACAGGATCGCCATCATCTGCGCCACACGCGCAACGATGGTGGTGTAGTCCGACATGGGGATGGCGTCACCTGCCGACATGTCATTGATGCCAATGGCCCAATGGCTGGGCTGATGCACAATGTCACATTGGAGTTGCAAAATGGTTCAGACATAGCAATTGCATCCAATTGCAACCAGGAGAAAACTTTGGAAGTGCTGATGTTTGCTCCAAAATCAACTGTCCCTGTCCATTCACCTTGCCATTATTACCTAAATATACGGTCTGTCTAAGTATCCAGTCCTACAAGGTCACATTCAAGCACAAACCCCACCCACGGCAATCATCCAAATGAATCCAGGCACCTATGGTCTCCAAAAGCCATTTGACTTTCAACAAACCTGGGCGCTGGCAAGGTTTGTCCAGGCCATACGGGCAGCCTATGGGTGTATCTGCATGACCTTGGAAACCCATCCGAAAAGAAATCGTTTTAGGCTGAACATTTAATTTGTTTTGCTAGATACGATTCAATGTGTACCATTGTGCATTGCACGACATTATATCATCCAAGTAAATACTAAGATCTAATTTAATGTTATCCATTTCACAAACTTTTTCTTGTCACCTCCATCTCCACCCTCATTCCTCTGCACCAAGTCACGTAGTAGCCGTGCCACCCGCACCACACGGAAGACGCGCAGCAGCCGCATGTTCTCCCCGGCACCCGAGGTGTCCCCGTTCCTGGGTGGCATGGGTTGTCAGCTCGGTGCCGTGCCGTGCCGTGCCCATACCGTAGACGATCATTGGTGAAAGAATCCAAACCACCGTTCAAACATATGCAAACTTTAATTCAATCTGTTTGTATCTGTTTGTGCCGTTTTGATTCCAGCAAACTGTGGCATTCCTACTATCCCATGAGCTTCCCACACACTTTCTATACTAGTCTGGGTTCGTGTGGCATTATTATGATGTGATACTGGAATTTTGTTCTGGGAATAGAGCGGGGACATGACGGAGGGAACCGTGCAAGTTCCATTCAAGTACGGTTGATCCCTACCCCGGGATGATCCCTGAAGATTGCTCTAACCCCATTGAATCGCAAATTCTTCCTAAATTGAGGGTAACTGGTGTCTCATTTTGCAGAAGCAGAGTGTGGACCAGTTGTGAACTCACTGCCCAATAAACTCTCGTAGTTAGGATGGCAAAATCACATTCTATTTTTGTTCAGGTGCCATCGTCACACAGGCTATAGGGAAAGGAGACGGGAAGGCTATGCAGACAGAATCCTGGTGGATTTAAAACACACACCCACAGAGATGTCCACATTTTTCGCCAAGGTTGGTCATTGTTAACTGCCTGTACAGCGACCTACGCTGTTGTAGAGTTGGAGTTGTTTTGCTCCAAAGCTTTGCTCTTGACGACAAGCGTGGTCTGGCCCAAAGACAAGCTGCACTCTGCAACATGAGGCCCTTGAAAATTTCCAGGCTGGCCCTGCTGCCACTGGTTAAAAAACATTTCGCTAATGGGATGTTCAATGCTGAGAATTACACCAGTCCAGCAGCCTTCCTTCTTAGTTTCCTATCCTTCTGCAGTAGGGAGAAGTCGATTGGGCGCCACTCTTCGCCGGGCAGCAGCTTATTGTCAGGTACGTCTGCCAACCAAAATTCATAACCGCCAGCTTGCTTGATCAGTCCCCGGGCGCAAGCAGAGACAGAACTGCTGTTTAAGCCAAGTGCATTTGCAGCTTTGTTCATCGATGCATGCCACTCCCATCCATCTTCACGTCCACAAGCTCTGCTCCAAACAGGTTTGGCTGTTGACTTGGGTGTTGTTGACTTGCCACCAGCACGTGCAAAATAATGAGATACATTTTCAGCTTGAGTTGTGTACTCTAGGTTTTCAACGGCATTGTTGCCCTTGTTTCCATCCTTGTGATTTACAATACACTGTTCAGGTGTTGGCGACGGCCCGATGAAAGCAGCCGCCACAAGGCGATGGACTAAAGGCCATCTTCTTGTGCCATTCCTTTCACGCATGCTTGTTTGAAAATAGCCGGATTGGAACCGGCTGCCATAATATGTGAAGCCGTTTTTAAGCCTCACCCGACCGAGAGAACTCACCATCCTCCCAGGTACGGGGGTGCCAGTGGCTGGATCAAGCATACTTCGCCATTGCTCCCCTTCTAAGGCGGACTCCAGCACCTTCTCAAATCTAAATTCAAAGCCTTTTGCTGAGGACCTCTGGGTGCAACATCTTGAGATAGTGGACACTGCCATGCCAAGCTGTTCTGCCGCTCTTGTGACGGAAGCATACCGTTGCCAAATTTCTGAGCCAACAGGTCTCCATAGAACAGGCTTCGAGATCTTGGATCTGCCACAGCCTCGTGAAGGGTCGGCATGAGAATGCTTCACGTTTACGGAGTTGCTGACAAACTCAAGATTTTCCAAACGGTTGTTTGCCTTATTTCCATCCCGGTGGTGCACCTGCCATGCACCATCGTTTCCTGGAAGGCCATGGAAGGTCAATTTCACAACACGATGCACGTACCACTGCTGCTCAGTCAATTGGACTCTTCTGTAGCCTGATGCATGCAAGGATCCAAGACCAATCATCCCCCTTGAATTACAGCATCTTCCATACGAACTGACCTGCCAGGTGCCCTTTGCAAGCGGAAGCGTTTGGGCTGACATGGGCCGACATGTGATCGGCAGGGGCCTGCACCAGGCTGACTTGATAGCCCGCAGCATGGCACACCTGTTCCAGGCTGATCATTTGAGATTCACAGGGCTGGCTGCGGCAAACATCTTGCGACATCTGGCGCCTTGGAGGCTCGGCTATTTGGAACAAACTATTTGGAACCACCAGCCTGCTGTTGTAGCGTCCTTTATCAATCTGAAAGGATGCTGGCATTTTGGCCCCATGTCTTGCCATTGAGGCCATTTCCTGCTATGACATCACTGATTTTATCCCATTATACCGGTTGGTAAATGGGTATCCTTTTCTGGGTTCTGTCACAGCTCCCAATAATAAACCCTATAAGTGAAAAAACAAAAACATATTTCATAACCAATCAAAAGGGATATGTTGAGCTGCTCTCTTCACCAGAAGCTATGCAAAACTGCAATTCAGTGAAAGAATCCTACTTATGCAGGGGCTCACACATCATTGGTGGCTGAGGGAACAACACGGCTTCTTTGCAATGGATTTGGGACAAGCAGTGTGCATTGAAAGGTGAACCTGACTGCTACGCAACATATCTCACGCCAACTCAGCAAAAAACATCTAGAAAGACCCATCATTAGTTGTCATTCCAGTTAAATTGGGTTGATCCCTTCAGAATCAGTGTCACAACGTCCAAATCGGTCAAACCATCATATCTCCCATGGTCAAAAGATTGCATATATTTAGATAGAGATATAGATATAGATATGGTTTTTAATGGTTTTTGTCCATCCATCCTATATTGATTATATTGGGAATCCGTACGCTGGGTATATTAATCATTATTAATCCCTATTAATGGGATTGATGACCATCTTCCAATATGAAAGCATCCTAAAATGGCGGCACCCCAAATCATCCAAGTCGTTAGACCATTGTAGTATATTGTGGTATTGAAACCCATGGTGACCTGGGGATTCCCCATTTCAAGAAACCACACTCTGGGTGTTTCTTAAAATGGGGGATCCCCAAAATCAATCAAAATCATCGGCTTTTAAGACATTTCAATGGTGCATGTTCCAATATGTTCCATCTAATATTGTCAGGCTTATACATTGCTCGCGTGTTTGTCTCCATTGTCCCCCCGGGTTTGAAACCAACAGAGTGAGATGAAGAAGCTTAGCAGGAGCAATGATGACTTGGATGACTGGGGGTACCCACCATTTTAGGAAACGCTCCAAAGGGGTGTAGAACCCATCTGTTGACCATGGCCATCCATGGCTCGATGTCTCATCTACGCCAAGCCACTCCGACTGGGCAGGCGATGACCAGGCCACGATCTCAAGGGCCCAATCCGGGCCCAAGGTCAAAACGTCTATGATGAACCACCTGGGAACCAGGTGCGGGTGAATATGATGTACATATAGAGAAGAAATGTCATGGAAATGTAGTGGACATAGAACACAGAAATAATTATATTTAATGAACATTCAATGGGAATATGATGGGGGTATATATGATGGTATGGTAGGTTAGATTTGGATTTGGTTGGAATTCCTAATGGAAATGCGATGATAGGCCACCGGAAAATTCGTACAAACTGGGAATGATAAAAAATTAGCAGTGGAACTCGGAACTGTTTCCTGTCTGGGAAGCTGAGTGATCTTTTATGGATTAAATTGATTAAATATTTGAATATAATTGAACATTTGGTGGCTGTTGTTGGCACTCGGTCCAGGAAAATTCGCAACATTGGTGAAAAGTCCTGCGACAGTGCATTGCACTGGATGATCTAGGTCGAGAGTTGAAACGGATTCTGGCAATGAATGGTGAGATTCACACCCAAAGCACCCAAAGTGGAGATCCTTCGAGGTTTGGTGGTTGATGATGGCACTGGGAGAACACATTGAAAAACTAACAAACATCGGTAGATGATGGAGTGATAGACAAAAAATCGAGGATTGACCAGGGCTCTGAAACAAGTGGCCTGGTCATCTTGCCTACAGTAGTTGCAAAATCCTTGAACCAGATCTAGGATGGGATTTTGGTCGAGGAAAACGGTATGGTCTGGTTATGATTCAGTGTATGTACGGTATGTTGATGTTTCCGGGGCCACTGATTAATGTAGGTTCGTGGAAGTACGTTGATGATGTTGATGGCAGGTTGGTGGTATGTAGATATCAGGTGTGGTGGTGCTAATTAACACGATGCCCACAACTGGACAACTGGATAGCAGAATTTTTAGGGCCGATTCTCAAAGTTTGATCACCTAATCTCCGTCGACCTAAAATCCCGCATCTATCCAAAAGCTGCGTGCCTACCAGTTTCCCATCCACTGCACAAACCAGCAAAAAAAAAATATATATATATATAAATATAAATATATATACGTATGTTAATCATCATCTTCACAAATAAAATTGCTATTTTGGGAACTATAGTCCTATTTTCAAACGCACCCAAATCCCAGACCTATTGTTTAACAACTCCAAGTGGCGACTTCAAATAGTTCTTCAAGATCTCCTTGGGAGATAAGACCTCCACGCCCTCCTGTACAAAGCCTGTGGTCAATGTGGCACCTGACAAAGGCGACTTTCAGAAGCTAAAGAAAGAAACGCAGCTCCAAAGCAGGAGTGAATGTCGTTGGGTAGCGAAAGCCATGAAAGTAAGAAGTTGGGCATGTTGGGGGCGTGGCTAACTTTAGATATCCCACGTCAATTTGAAAACTGCAGTTGATTGATTGTGGTTAATTCCTCAACTTATGTGAAACGATATTCCTCCGTCCAAAGCTAAACATAAAGCTCGTAGCCGACCAAACATTTTTTACCCCATGGAACTATGGGATGATGCGTTCCTAAAAACAACGGCCAGTCCAAAATACAAAAACAGAATAAGCATCCGAGTCCCATAATCAAAGCAGGGGCATCTCCCAACCCAACTGTAAGTTGATTCCCCTTTCAGAGGGATGGATCATTGATCACAGTGAAGTCCACTTGGACATATTTGAAACGACTACTGTAGGTGACTTCCCAGCAACTTGAATGGAATTTCACCAGATCCCGGTTCCCATCTCAAATTCAAGATGCACATAAATCTACAGATAAAGTATCTAAATGTATGCCCACATTGATTCAATAAGAACAGCCAAAATTAATTTTGACTGGTCATCCCACCTTTACTGAATTCTAAGAATTCCTATGGATTCCTTCGGTTTCCAATCTTAATTCATAACTGTTGACCTGTTCCATGTGATGCACATCCCCCAATCAACAAACACACGCCATCCAACTGCAGTCAGGAGGCCAATGTTCATCGTCCAATAGAGAAGAGTCAGCCTGAGTGTCAACGCGCAATCGCTGCTGATTTGCACTGAATCAGCTGCCAGTTTTTCCGTGTTGCAAAGTGGACTGTAGATTGCCATATTGGATATGATAGATAGCATCGCTTGATTGAAAACGAGATACTCCAAAATACACTAGTTCGGGCGTCGTTTTCTCCATTGAAAAGACTAATGAGAGAAACTCAATCCCAAACCATCCCCAATATATTGCCATAAATTTGTTGGTAAAATCCATCCCCAAAGGGTCGGTTTCTTGTTGGGTTTACCACCTTAGGACCTCACTGGTTCCCGTATGGATAAATCCCGATGAGGTATCCCTATAGAATTTGGGTGTTAATTCACTATGCTTTTGGGTTTGCAAGATTCTTTGCATCTATTTAATATAGATAAATAGGTCCGACTAAAAAAATGTGGTACTTGATGGTAACATCTACTCTTCTGTATTCAATTCCACTTATAAATGAAGTTCTTGTTAAAACCCTCCATTTGTAGAGATTTTCCACTGCCACGTTTGATTTCCAGAGGGTATATCAAAATAGCATAAAGTAGACATTTTATGCAAGGTGGTGCCCTTCTTCAGTTCTGTTTGCTGGTTAACCCATGAACACTAGTCCGATATATCTACCATAAATCCCAACAGTTCTTGGAGTTATAAACCAAATGAGCCAACATAAAGTCAGCTATATCAACTATCAATCACCACCTTTTTTCCCGTAGCTAAACCAACTGATCCAACTGGCTGCACGAACTCGGGCACCTCGATGCGGGCTGCCGAGGCACCAATTGGCCACGATGCTGAACTCGCTCTCAGGCGGGTCGAAGACGTTCAGCGGAATGGCCTTGGAGAATGCCATGGGGAATCATCATTGAAAAAACTTAAAACAATTCAATAAATCGCTGGTCGTTATACGTATATATATATATATGCATATAAATATGCATATATAAATATATATATATATATTGTATATATCTGGTTGGTGGTTTCAACCCCTCTGAAAAATATGAGTCAGTTGGGATGATTACTGTCAATATATGGAAAAATAAAACATGTTCCAAACCACCAACCTATATATATATGGCAACTCAATGGTGATTTGGTAAGTTGAATTCTACATGATTCCTAAACGTTCTTAAGATGCATTGATATGATGATTTGATGGTGATTTCATGAAGACAAACAATTTGGGATTTAGATGGGAATAGGGTATCTATATGACTGATTATTGTTTGTTGGATTATAGACGACAAGAACATAGGTTGGAGGATTTGATGTACAAGAGGGAAATTATCTAAGTGGAATATAAACCGATGATATATTCTGTGCTCCTATTCCAGGGTGCTGGATGTTGCTTGCCTTGCACGCAATGGACTTTGTAGAATAGGCTGTAAGTGTGCGCAGGATACACATAGAACTTGTAAAATCTCACCACCACTCCGCCAAACATCACCGTAGATACTTCTTAATTTGAAAACACATAAAAAGACTAGTTAAATATCTAGTTGGCTACTTTTCCCCGTTGTTTTTTTCAATCCATGTTCCTACACAATTACAATAAATTGGCTGGAGAAACACATGTCACTAAGGTTTCCAGAGCAAATCAATGTGCTCTATCCACTCCAGCTGCCTCTTTGCAAGGATCTGGTGCTCACCCAACCCCCGAGGCGTCAGGCCAGGCAGTCATAGGCTATGAAGAACAACCCGCCTCAAGAGCCCAGGCAATCCTGACTGCATACGACTTACCATCAGAATCATAGGACGTCCCTGGAAATACCGTTGGACAGCTGAATGTTTACTCACGAAATACCCATTGCAATCCCGAAATCCCCCGTAGAGGAATATCAAATCGCAACCACACACCCTTGTTTGTCGTACCTATTCATCTTGGGGCCAAGTTGGTGGATATGTCACTATTGGAACTAGCGGATTTTTCCCATTTTTGCTGGGAAAATCAGCATCAAATCACCGTGGCAAGTCCTCACAAGGTGCTGTCTTCTGGTGATAAGTTGGCTTACAAATACCAACCTAACCAACCTAACCAACATAACCATGGTTATAGTGCAATGGTCACCATAAACCCAGTTAGGTTCGTGTGTAAACCAACTAACGGTTCGTGCCAGGTCACCCAGCTGGTGCTGGAAGTGCAGTTCTAGGGGCCTCATATCTCAGCTTATGGGGGTTAGAATCCCAGAGTGAGTCATAAACATCACTTTTATTAAGTATCATTAACCCTTATGCACCCATATATTATAATATAAACCCACTATTAACCCACTATAAAGTAGCCTCAACTGCATCCCCTGCGCTTCAATCTGCCAAGGGACACAAGTCCCACACCAGGCGTCTACGATTGCCCGGTCGGGCAATGAAGCGGGAGACTGTGCCTGGCTGCACCGTGACTTGAGCGAGATCTTTGGAAAAAAAATCAAGAGCAACCCCCAAAAGAAGAGAGAACCGTAGTGAATGCTTTATTTAAAGACCAATTTCATGAGTGATTGAATGGGTAATCCCGGTAATCCCCAATCATGGGGATTTTCTATACCATTTTTTTGGGGATTGCTTTAGAAAAAAATCCCAATCAATCACCCATTTTCCCGAGTTTAAGGGGCCATGTTCCCTCGCAAAAACACACCATGGCCTTGATAGAAGTGCTCAATGCCCAAGGCCTGGGAATGACGCGGCAAGGTCAACGCTGGAGCGGCTGGAGATGCGATTGAAACCACCCAAAAAAAAGGGGTGGAAGATCATCAGAATACACATATGCTAGAATATGCTAGAATAATCTATGATTAAGAAACATCTCAATGGACCATGCCATGTTGAAACATTTTGTAATTGTTATAGAATCAGCAACCATGTTGGAACTGAGAAGCACAAACCTTTGGGAGCTGCATTGTGGCATTGGTAGAGACCGGGAATATACAGCTGCGCATACGTTGCTCTCATCCCATTCCTTCATTGGGCGGTGCCTGGCTGCAACCACCACCATCCATCTGGATGGTGGAGGATCATCCCACCATAAAACGAAGTGTGTTTTTTAAGTCACCAACTCGTGGGTTATCCTTATATATATATAAGGGTGAACTAACCATGATACCATACCTAAACGAAAACTAACTGAGTATATCTAAGTATCCATTGAACATTAATTTAAATAGTTATACATCCCATGATTCTGCCATAATCCCAGTCTCCAATCATATATCCATGTTCTCTAAGTCCCCTAATTGCATGGATTAGCTGCAACAAAATGACGAAATATATACGTACATCTATCTATCTATCTATCTATATATATATTTATACATAGACTCATATAATAATTATATAATATATATATATAGATATTCAATAGTATATAGCTGGCTTATAACATGAAATTTATGGTTCCCAACCACCTTCCCACCCTGGGATCCACCACCCCCACTGGGCTTCCCAGGCTGCCCCCTTCACCGTGTGTCGCCCCAAGCGTTGCGCCGTGGAGGTCGACGAGGGCGGCGGCACGGCCGAGATGGCGCCGCTGCGGCTCTTGCGGTTCACCTCGTTCCGCCTGCGTTTGGGACGCGGAGATGCCATATGATATATACTATGGACATATATCATCATATATCATTAGTTGTATATATACCATATAGTATTTTATAGTATTACTATACTAAAGTATTAGTTGTATATACTATGGATATATATCATCAGGTCTAATGATTAGTCTTAGTGATGCCAACTAATATATACTATTAGTGATAGTGATATATAATATTAATGATGTTGGATAATATATATTGTTGTATATCCATTGGGTATGTGAATAATAGATATATGATGATTGATATACATCCTCAGTTTTATAAACACTATATTATATATATATACATACTATATGTGAAGAGATATGCTAATCATCATCGAACCAATATATGTATTATATATGTCATGATTAGTTCGATGATGCTTCCTCCATCATTTCCAGGTGTTCAACTTTTCGGCATCGTTTTGACACAGCTTGTATATTGACCTGACATCACCTCAACCATATCTGGTTGGTGGTTTTAACCATCTTGAAAATATGAGTTCGTCAATGGGAAGGATGACATCCCATATATTATGGAACATAAAAAATGTTTGAAACCACCAACCAGATATTATATATATTATGCACATACGTGTGATAGCTATGTAACTAATATGTGAATGAATATATTGAATGAATAGGGGGTTAGACATGCATACAGTATGTGTATTCCCCAAACCTTGGGATTCCATTTATTGTGGCTTAACCATGCATAAGCTATGATTTGTGTCGGGCAACTCCAAGCTACTGACCCCAAAGTCTTTCAAGCAAGTGGATCCGTAAGGCAGCCGTACAAATCCATATATATATATATCATATTATATCATCATACATCATTAGTTGTATATATACTATATGCTAATCATTTGTTGTATATATACTATATGCAGCCGTGGCCAAAACATTGCGCCGAGGGGCCAAAAGTCCATCAACTTGTAGCCCTCAAAGCTCTGTTCTTGTCTCGCCACTGGGGACATCGACCCCGACCCGCTGGCCGCCTGGAGGGCGTTGCGGTATCGCTGACGGGGGACCTCTTGGGAGATCATGGTTGCTATCTGTTGCGAAATGAGGAAAAAATGGCCGGAAGAAATGGCATCTCAGGCTGTTGCCAGGCGCCAGCATCATAGTTGGGGTATGTTGGGGTAAAGAACTCAAACACTGGGAGAATATGGCCCTCAAATCTCAGTTCTGCACCACACGCCTACCAAAGACTAAATGTGGAGGGATTGAATCCACATAATTACAGTACTCAACAGAAAGTTGACTTACATTGATTTGAACCACACATCGCAAAATAGAAAAAAGCCAAACTTGCCAGATGTGATCCTTCCTAACACCCCCCTAGTGTTTCTTACAGCGCCGACTGCCGAGGCGCCCCCTTGCGCATTTGAAATTCCAGGCTGCTGATTTCCTCCATGACCTCGCAATTTTCAAAGGGGTCCGACCTCAGCGACGGAGTTTCTGATCTGCAAATATTTGAAGATTAAAAAAACACACAGACATCTCAAGCCTGAAAATCACGAAGTACAAACTACAAACAGCTACGGCAGCTACAGTTTTGGGAGGTCTATTCATGTTTTCCAATTGTAGAAATTCCTGGTCTCCGACGTGAACTCACTGGGGCCGACAGGTCCACCCTGAGTGCTGTGGCAAGCTCTTCTCGGCCTCGTCTTCACTCCTGCCACCAGGAAATGTCAAACTCGCCGGAGGATTCAATCGGGCAATCACCATGAATTGATATGAATTTAGGAAGTGGATGGTTGAGGAATCATAGGAATCCTGCATCACCATTGGTTGAAACCCTTTGAAGCCCTATAAACAATGGGATGTTTACCACCTATCAACTGGGCATTTCGCAACCGCTTCATGGGAAGCTCACCTTTCCAGCCAAGTCCTGGAACCAAGCCGTAGCCAACTTTTTGATGTAGCTCGGTGACCGAAACTCTGGATGTACCCTCTGGTAAACATACAAAAATTACTTTACTTCGTGTGATCCCCACCATGACATTTATCGATTTGTTACTGGCAAATCTTCTGGCATTCTATCTGACATATCTTCTGGCATTCGATCTGGCATACCTTCTGGCATTC
>Ga0126342_10012553_pt1 | contig 15100 bp, 13 predicted proteins | sample Cyp1metagenome_FD_92528 | JGI IMG/M metagenome (GOLD analysis project Ga0126342, IMG submission 92528) | Coral microbial communities from Lord Howe Island, Old Settlement Bay, Australia - Cyphastrea 1 metagenome | ecosystem: Host-associated > Invertebrates > Cnidaria > Coral ...
AATTAACGATGCATCCTACGAATAATGCAGGTACGTTTACACGGGTCCCGGGGGGGTGTCTTCGGTGGCCACCGACCCCCCCGGGACCCCGGTGGCCCCCTGCATTGAAATTAGAGTTAGAAAAGGAGAGGACAAGGGAAGAAAAAAGAGAGAAGTTTTACATCTATTTAGATGTTACACACACACACATGCATGCATGCACGTACGTACCTACGTATGTACGTACCTACGTATGTACGTATGTACGTATGTACGTATGCATGCATGTATGTATGTATGCATGTATGTATGTATGCATGTATGTATGTATGCATGTATGTACCTATGTATGTACGTATGTACGTATGTACGTATGTACGTATGTACGTACGTACGTATGTACGCATGTACGCATGTACGTATGTACGTATGTACGTATGTACGTATGTACGTATGTACGTATGTACGTATGCATGCATGCATGTATGTATGTATGTATGTATGCATGTATGTATGTATGCATGTATGTACCTATGTATGTACGTATGTACGTATGTACGTATGTACGTACGTACGTATGTATGTATGTATGTAGGTAAGTAGGTATGTATGTATGCATGCACGCATGTATGTATGTATGCATGCATGCATGCATGTGTGTACATTTTTGTATATATATATATATTATATTTATATGTATATATATGTGTGTGTGAGATGTATAAACCTGTTCAGCATAGATATTTCTTCCATGAACCATAGAATTCACTTGGTGATGTTCACCAACTTAGCTATCGCTTCCGGGCCTCACCTTACTAACCATAATTCCAGTGAGGGAGAACAGTGAGGTCGCTAGACTTGACCCAGATATTATATGATATTACCCCATGATATCCCAAGATATTCTCATTCTACTACCATTTATGTTGCTTAAATCTATGATGTTCCTATGGGTTTCCTATGGTATTCCTATGGTTTTCCTATGGGTTTCCTATGGGTTTCCTAGGTTTCCTATGGGTTTTCTATAGTTTTCCTATGGGTTTCCTATGGTTTTCCTATGGTTTTCCTATGGTTTTCCTATGGTTTTCCTATGGGTTTCCTATGGTTTTCCTATGGGTTTCCTATGGGTTTCCTATGGTTTTCCTCTGGGTTTCCTGTGGTTTTCCCATGGGTTTTCCATGGTAAAGGCTTAAAACCCGGCCATTTTGAGTGACAGTGGTGCCAGCTGGGCTCGCCCATCAATGCACGCGGGGTCTTGTGGGGTAGACCCATCCAGCCTCGGACCGGATAGAAACCCCAGGGCTTTTCGATGACATTCGATAACATAGAATTTCAGCCAGTATGGGGAGACGGGTATGATGGGGCATTTATTTCTGCGTTTATTTCTGCATTTCATGGGAATCCCTATGTGTATATATATATATGTGTGTGTGTGTGCGTATTGTATGTGTATATGCATATGTATATGTATGCGCATATGTTTATAATTATATGAATGGGATATGCTAACATGGATAGTATATGATCGTATATGTAACCCTATGTCTCCTTACACCAAAATATTATTAATGATGATGATGATCATGATGATCATGATGATGATGATGATGATGACGATGATGATATTTATTTGAGGGCTAGGCTAGACCCTGCGAAATGTCCCAGTTCCTGGATTTCAGTTTGAAAAATGGAGATGTGGGGTATGCATGGGTATGCATCAAAACCAAAATATTACCATGGAAGGGAATGAACATCCATCTGCCCGATATTTCACGATATCTTGATATCTTCCGGGGTAAAGGGCTTTGACCCATCGCCATTTGCCAAATGGAAAGTAAATTGGGATGTGCCATCCGTAAATCAACAGATTTGTTCTGTTTACCCACCATTTCTACATCAAAAATTCCCAGCAGGAAACCATGGGCTTTCCGGGCATCACATCGAAAGAGGGGATCGGATTTCTTCCCTGCTTTTGAACCATTTGGAGGCAATAAAGCTTGGATGATTCTACTCCAAAAGTTCAGATACTGGGGTAAAATGGGCACATTTTTAGAGCTAAAAGAGCTCAAAATGACCTATTTTCCCCCTTGTGGCTAGCACTCACCTACAATATACTGTAATGGGTTGGAGCAATCCTGCTTTGGGAAATGGAAATGTTGATGATTGAGAATAAACTTTGAGTCTTCACGATTCGCTCAAAGAGCGGCCAGAACCCTTGGCAAGCAACTAGAACCTGGGATGCATACATATACATGCATATATATATATTCACCTGCATATACATATATATATACATGGGTTTATATAAATAGTAAAAAATGCTATTATACATATATATATATATATAGGTATGTAGCTATAGATATCGATATAGATATATAGATATATAGATATATAGATATATAGATATATAGATAGATATATATATGCAGATATAGATACATAGACATATAGATATAGATATATCTGTGATTGTCTATCCATATAAACATATATATATATATCACCAAAAAAAACACACACAATCCTCCCCGAATGCCGAGGATTGTGTCTTTGGCCGCGCTGCTGAGGCAGAACCTGGAGCCCAGGGAGTATTCATCGCAGCCGTCTTCGTCGCAGAGGCTCTCCCGCAGTTCGGCATGGTCCTCGTAGGGCGTCTTCAGCTGGGGCTCCTGGCGACTTTTCGTATGGCGGAAACCATGGCGACTCGTCCTGGTCCTGGTTGGCATATTTCAAATGATGACTGGTTGGTGGTTAATAATGGTTATTATATGCTTAATATACGATTAATATATATGCTTAATATATGGTTAATATATGCTTAATATATGGTTAATATATGGTTATTATATGCTTAATGATGGTTAATAATAATCTGGTTGGTGGTGCAATGAGCATCTTGAAAAATATGAGTCAATGGGAAGGATGACATCCCATATATTATGGAAAATAAAAAATGTTTGAAACCACCAACCGGATATATATTTACATACATACGCAGAGATTCCCATGAAATGCAGAAATAAATGCAGAAATAAATGCCCCATCATACCCGTCTCCCCACACTGGCTGAAAATCTGATGGTTGAGTGGTAAATCTCCCATTTTCACTGTACCCTTCCAGCTGGTTTTCTCAGTTTCCCAAAGAGGTAATCAACCATGTGGCTGGCTGGAAAATCCCCGATTTAAATGGGGGCTTTGATGGGAATCATCTATAAATGCTAGATTTTCCAGCCAGCCACATTTGGATACATTTGGTGGAATTCCCATCATTTGGGGATGGTGAGATTAAGCCCCATGTTGGTCAAAATCCATTTTTTGTTGCTTAAATCCATTGAAGTCCCATCTTAGGTCACCACAATCCCATTATGTTCACGGTGAAATTCACCCAACTCCCCAGTTTTCGTAAGAGATTTTGTCACCATTCAAGGCATATAACAATAATCCCCCGAAATCAAGCCCATCTATTGGCACAGCATCTCCAATGTCTTTGATATTTATGACGTATGGGAATTTAAGAGTTTGCTATGGAAGCAACTGGCCCATTAAAAATGGAGTCCGATGATTTCACTTATCAGATGGTAGCCCAGCAAAATGTTCCCGTGAACCAACCCATTGAAATATCAGTTCCTCCCAGGGTCCCATGTCGCTACTGTCATAGTAAATGAGTACAATACCCGGCCTGGTAAACGTAGCCACATAACGAACTGGTTTAAGATCCACCACTTTCTAGCTGGGAAAACTCACGATTTCGACTGGGCGATGGCTTCAATAGCTATGTAACAAACTACCAGGGGGTATATCCCATTAATATCCCATTTATAGATGGTTTACCTATTAAAAATGACCATTTTCAATAGCTTTTTGTATGTTTACCAGGCCGGGTATCCCAAATGTTCCCAGTGGGATATGAAGCGGCAATGTACCAATGATCCCTGAGATCGCCCGTGGATTTCTGTGAAGTGTTGATCAAACCCCCGTCTTGGTGAAGTTCCTAAATGTTGGCAAAATGAATGGGATATACCCTCTGGTACTTTATAGCGATTTAATGGGATTTTATAGTGATTAAATGGGATTTTATAGTGATTTAATGGGATTGTATAGTGATTCAATGGGATTTTATAGTGATTTAATGGGATTTTATAGTGATTTAATGGGAAATTAATGGGATATACCCTCTGGTAATTTGTTACATAGCTATTGAAAATTGCCATTGAAATAGTGGATTTTCCCAGCTAGAAAATGGTGATGTTCCATAGGTATGTAAACGTTTACCAGAGGGTACCTATTTCCGTATTATCAATGGGAATTTCAGGATCCTAAAATCGAGGTACGTTAGTACCATATAAGACCATTTTTTGTGGGGATCTTCCCTTAGGCCTCAAGAATAGGCCTTATATATGGTAGGTACCTCCAATTTAGGTTCCTGAAATGGCCATTGATATTAGCTTGTAGGCTTTATCAGCTATACCAACCCACAAACACATAAGATTGTCACAAATTCCCTCGATTCTTGTTGCTTGTATTGTGTCATCTCCACATTTTCTTCTCATGTTGCACCATGTATTCTGGCCGAATTATAGTAATTCACTCACCTAAAAATCGCTGAAAAACTGCCATTCCGGGATCATTCCCCCAATCCAATTTCCATCATTGCGGCGACGTCCCAGTGAAGTCATTCTTATCTGGTTGGTGGTAGGCCTACCCCTCTGAAAAATGATGGAGTTCGTCAGTTGGGATGATGACATTCCCAATATGATGGGAAAAATAAAAGCCATGTTTGAAACCACCAACCAGTTATTCATCCTTATAACTAAATCCGTTGGTTTGGCCTCGTCCCATGGACGTCATGAATCCTAAAATTCATATACATGAACATTCAAGTTTTAGTTCGAAGTAATAATACGCCACTTCTTACTGTTGATCATATTTTCATATGGGCTTCAAATATTTCAAATCTCCATTGAATTACGGTGATAATCAATATGTCAACTGATTGATTAATGGTATTAATGATATTTTAATGATATGTTAATATATTTCAATTAATTATATTTGGATTAATTTGGATTAATATCATATCAAATATAATTTGGATTAATGATATTTTAATATAACTTCAACTGCCCCAAAAAATCCCACGGTTTTTTCTCGCCCAGGCACCACTTGACACCACTTCCGTGCCCACTTGGCCGCCGTCGGCGTCAGCCCCTCGGCTCCGACGAGGTCCCACAAGGCGACGGACAAAAAGGCGACGCGCCATGGCGATGAGGGCATGGCACCATTTGGTAAGAGGAGTGTGGGATAAAAATGGTGAAAATGATAATATACCAATAGCTATGGCTTTTCCTATGGTTTTTTCGATATAAACCATGGTGATTAACCATCCTTACTTATTTTATGTTGATTAACCAGAGGGTATGGGTAAATCCACTACAATGTGGTGCCCCCCAGTTATAAGTTGGTTTATAAACCCCATGAAAACTATAGTTATATCTACCATAAACCATAGTTATGGGAGTTATAAACCAACTTCGCTAACTATGGGGCACCACCTTGTAGGAATGTGTGTTCTTATTTTTTGTAGATATGAAATGAATATGCATTGAATATGTGTGTTATATTCTTTTATTAGATATGTCAATGTATATTATGATGTGTTGATTTTCAGAGGGAGAACTAGTCTGGGGATGATTGAGACAACCCTGGACTGGACTAGTAAACCCCGAACGCCTGTCTAATTAAGTATCAGATGATCACTATTTGGAGGCTACCCCTATAACTAATATTATTTAATAAACCATGGTTTAGTAATCCGGGGTTGACATTAATATATTTGAATATGAATATGATAAAATGGGATGATGAATATTAGGAGCTTATCCAGTGAATGATGAATATAGTGATGTCACAGCAGAATTTAGGGGATACCCTCTGGTAAACATACAAAAAGCTATTGAAGCCATGGCCCAGTCGAAATCGTGGATGTTCCCAGCTAGAAAATGGTGGATCTTTCCATAGCTATGTAACAAATTACCAGAGGGTATATCCCATTAATATCCCATTGAATCACTATAAAATCCCATTAAATCACTATAGAATTTAGGGGATACCTCAAGTTATACATCATTTTAGGTTCATCACTTGGTCATTTGGGATGGTCATTTGGGGATAAAAATCCCCCTCCTTTTTTGCACCTCTCTGTGGGGACGGTGAAGCCGTTGGCACCACCACCACATCCAGTAACGATGGCGTTTTAAATGGATTAACCCTCTGGTAATTTGTTACATAGCTAATGAAAATGGACCATTTATAGTTGACTTACCTAGTAAAAATATGTAAAAATGGTGATTTTTCCATAGTTATGTAAACGTTTACCGGAGGGTAACACCATTATGAAATCTTCCACCATGCACATCCAACCTTTAGAATTGCCATAAGTTGGGGCAGATTTCAGGACCTGCGACTCAGCTGATTGAGCCAACATGACCCCAGTGAAAGCAACGAACCTGCCGGCAGGACCAGGTAATCAATGGTTTGTCCTCATCTCGCACAATTTGTTTGTTTCTTCCTCATGTGTGTCTCCTCGGGCTTTTTCATAGTTGATTTGTTTTGGCTCAAAATGTCAAAACTGGAAATGCCTTAAGATATAGCAACCCCCAAAAGGATTTTCTGAAAAGTATGCAACCAGGATGGCGGTTTCATATCTTTTCCCGGCGTTTACCCGTCGTCCCTTGCTGTTGAAAGTGATGAAAAATCCCTTCCCCCTGAGATTTATCAGCCCCATGTCCTATGGTCAATATGTGGTTTCATCCCCTACATCCACCATGGTTTTGCGGCCCCGGTTCGGAAGTGCGAAGTTTGGTTTACGGTAGAGTGGGTGTATATATATATATATATATCTAACTGGCTAGTCTTGGTTATATAGATAGTAGTCAATAGTAATCAATACTAGCAAATATTAATGAGCTTCATCAACCGGCTCTCGCACCCGGCCCTTATTCAGCGCGCCTGTTTGGGCGCTGAAGAACATGTCCATGGTCCAGTAGAAGTTCATGGGCAACAGAATCTCAGCACGGCACCACCACCCGTCATGGGAGAATTTCCAATAGCTGGATGGTTTATTTAAAAACATCCCATCAAAAGCTGGATGATTTTTCGGGGCAACCCCATTTTAGGAAACCTCTTTTTGCGGAAATTGTCGTGCTTTGTTGTCAGAGTGCATCTCTATTGCTTTTCCGAGAATGATCTAGAAATGGTGAAAAATGGTGCTGCCACATGAAAACGCCAATTTGATGGCGATCTTGGATGCACGTCCCAAGAAAAGCACATGGTTTTTTTTTCCCAGCCATCTGTAACAGGTGATATTCCGAAATGTTTAATGGATTGTGCCAATTGTCGTTACCCACGAAGTGATACATCCAAGGCATGGCGGCATGGCGTTGCCAAAAGTCCGTGTGAGTTCGGGTCTACAGCTGGAGTTTACGAGGTCGTGCCCCATAGTTAGCTAAGTTGGTTACTAACTAAATTGACAATGGTTTATCGTGGTTTATCTCAGAATATCTCAGATTTATCTCTAGACAATGGAGGTTCTCTTAGCCAAACTATCTTGGGGTGTATCACAATACGTTCAAAGCTGTGCATCTTCGTTTGCATAGCGGAGGAGGGAGAAAAAGAAACGACAACATCTTCTTACTGGTGCTTAGCAGGGAATGAGGGAATGATCCATCATCACTAGTAATAATCACCCCATTCCCATCCATTCCCTATTAAGCACCAGTAAGTCTTTGATCCTTCATGTTACCCTCTGGTAAACATACAAAAAGCTATTGAACATAGCCCAGTCGAAATAGTGAGTTGTCCCATTAAAACATAGTGATTTAAACCATATTTATGTGGCTACGTTTACCAGTGATTTGTAGCCTCCAATGAAAAAACATCGCTGGAAAATCCCCGGATTTCCAAAAAATCCAAGCTATAAATGGGATTTTAGTGGGTGATTTTATAGGTGATTTTATGGGTGTTTAGTAGGGATCAGCTAGAAAAATCCCAAAAAAAAATCCAGCCATAAACCTCCATGGCTAGGCCACGGGAATGGTCCAGCTAACCTTGCCGAGATTCCCCCACCAACTCCGAGCTTGGAATCTCCCAGCTCACCATCACCTTTCGCGACAAAACTGCCAAGAGAACCAACCATTTTGAAAGGGGAATTCAGGAGAAAAATGCTGGAGTCGATAGTGATTTTAGATGATTTTAGTGGGTGTTGAGGGAAAAGTGCTGCAGTTGATGGTGATTTTATGGCTTTCTTGGGATCTTCGATGGAATCTGTCGGATATGAATGGGGTATACTGGAATATTGGATTATGCCCTCTGATAAATCAAGAGTTCGCCACGGAAAATCGCCATTCTTAAATAGGTAAATCATCAAACTTCATAGGCCATGTTCTATAGCTATTTGAATTTAATGGAGGGTACCCTCCCTAACTAGGCTAAACAGGACACATGGATGCGCATCCCGGTCTCCACTGGATCGTCCCCAAATGTTGATTCGAATCACGGGTGGATGTACGGGAAAAATCCACCAAAGACTGAAGCAAACTCAGGGGGTACCCTCTAGTAAACTAACATAGCTATTGAAAATGGCCATTGAAATAGTGGATTTTCCCATTGAAAATTGTGATGTTCCATAGTTATGTTAGTTTACTAGAGGGTAAGTGGTGAAAATCAGCCTGTATGAGGCCAGAAATTGTGGATGCACATCCACTGGGAACCCCATTTTTGTGCCCCAAATATCACCAATCTCTCGGGTATTCACAGCGCATGATGCTGCCCCATTCATGGCCTGCCTGGATACGCTGCTTTTCTTTGATGGCTGGTTACGGCTGGTTAGTCCCCACACCCGAAACAAAAAGCTTGTCCAGCAAAACACTAGCAGTAGTCAACAACAATCCAGCGAGCTGTTCCCCAGTTCATCTCCCGCATCAATATCCATTCTTCAATCTATGTCTGTTCGTTTACATCCCTATTTAAGTTACGTTTGGGCCACAAGGAACCGCCCAAAAATCCCAAACTCCAGCGCACTGGAATGGAGATCGCATCGAAGACCACGAAGAGCAACGCGATCAGAGACCAGACCCTGGGAACGTCGCGATAAACTGTCGCGATGACGGGCCTTCAGGCCCTGAAAAATGGGGACTAAACCCACTATTCATGGGATATGATATATATATATATTATATATATATATAGTATTATATTATATATATATATATATCTATATATATATGATATTATATATATCTCTCTCTCTCTGTGTATATGTATATGTGTATAAGGATACATTTGCATGCATGTATATCTGTATGCTGTATGTATATCTGCATAACATTCTGTAACCAACAAACATGTTTTTTTCAGGACTTCGTCGTTCCCCAACATGAGACGGACGGCACGCTTGACCCATAGGACTTTGCATTCTCAAAATATTTGACCTAGGACTTGATCAGAATCATGGCAAAAAGGGGCAAGAATTCAGATCAGTTATATCCAACTAACTAATAAATTATGATGTTCCAATGGTTGTTTGACCATAATGTTTCCTAAACCATTCAGAATAGGGCTTCTTTTAGCAGCAATAGCAGATGGGGAACGAACCCGGGCGCACAGAGATCAACGCTGCCCGTTGAGAGTTCCCAACTAAGCCTTCAGTTGGATGATGGAGATGATAGTGATTCATGAAAAATATATGAATATGAATAATAATAATAAGAAGAAGAATAATAATAATATAGAGGTTGGTGAATGTTGGTGAATTAATATACATAGGATTGACTCTCTCTCTCTTCATATTCTCCCCAAGCCGGGTAGCTCATGCATAAGCCACTGCATTTTCAGCTTCCTATCGGATTGGTTCAAGGGAAATCGAAACCAGAAACCCTGGATTTTCCCACGAAATACGGAGGTTTCTGGTAAATGTTAATGGGTTTCCATGAAATGTTACCATGAAGTATGGAAGCTCATCGGAAACCATGGATTTTCCCATCAATTTGACCTTTTTAGACCAATCCAATGAGCTTCCACATGGCAGTTGAGGGCAGTGTGATGGAGGCAACTTTCTCACGGAATATGTCATTGAGAAAACTCAAAGGTCTCACGGCCCGGAATCACCCCGAACGGAACGACAATTTATGGTGCTTAGGCCCCGGCGGTTCACAGTGCCGTTTGCAGTTTACCAATCAAGCACTGAAAAATGATCTTGATATTATATCAATGGCCATTTCAGGAACCCATTGATTGGAGGTACCGGTTCCATATTTTTGAGGCCTATATAATACCCATTGATTATACGATACAGATATGTGGTAAATCCATGTTCTGATTGGTTCAATCACCATTTTGCCATTGTGTCTCAAAAAAAGAAACAGGGACCCACCGTGCCAGGGTGCAAGCGAAACTCGCTGTGCGGATCTACCACGATGCCTGGTGCCAAGGTCGAAACCAGAGGAAACGGGTGATTTGAGCAACAAAAACCATAGGAAATGTATAGGAAAATGGTGGTTTTATGGGCTGAATTTCTGTTGGCTAAGTTGGTGAACATATCTCCAATTTCACTAGGGTTTATGATGATACACATAGTTCATGGGGGATATAAACCAACTTACAACTGGGAGGGCACCACTTGCTATGGAAATCACTATGCTTGACTAGGTGAATCATCTATAAATGTGCAATTTTCCATCGCAAACTGTTGGTTTACTCGAGGGTAACCAACAGTAACTGAGTAGTCAGAGCATGTCTGGGATGAATTTTATCTTGCTGAATGTGGCATTTACCCTCTGGTTATGACTAACATAGCCATGGAAAGATCCACCCATGCTATTAAGAACGGTAAACCATCTATTTCTATGGACCATGGCTTCCATGGCTATCTTATTATGATGGGGACTGATGATCAAAGATGGAATTTTGGGCATCCACAACACAGAAACCTTATGACCGGATGAGTTCAATATACATATATTACACACACATAAAACTATGTGTCTAATATTCGGTGTGTTATGCATTACAAAAAATATATCATCATATAACAATGACATGATCATATATATAGAGACAGTGACCAATTTCGAATGCTCAAGCTCTGCTTGCAATTGTTGTTCCGTGATCCAAATTGACTACTGGTTGTATCGTGCTACATCACCGGCCACCGCATTTTTCTATATGTTGCAGACACCCGGCTGGGCCGGTGGCAATGGAACCCCATTGGCAGCCAGGAAATCCCCAGAATCTGGGCAAATTATAATGTTTCACTAACCTGAATTAAGGCCATTTGGGGATGATTCCCCTTACTAACCATGATTTCCAGTGAGGTCGTTATAATTTACCCAGCAGAATGATTTCCGGCCGTTTTTTCGACCTAAACATCTCCACCTCGCCACAGGTCCAAGCCACGTTTCACGCCCTTGAGTTCCAGAGTCTTCTGCTGGTCGTCGGGCTGGCGACCGCGGCGCCATTCAGGGGGCTGATCAACCAGATCCCATCTGATAAAAGCCTGGTTGATTAGTTGTGGTTCCCCCTTTAAAAAAAAAAACAATAAAATGGCTACTGCAATGGTACCCTGATAATTTGTTGGTACTATATAATGGTACCATTTCAGTACAAATGATCATAAATGGCTAGTGAAATGGTACCCTCCCAATCAAATAGCCCGGGTAATCCAGGGTTGACATTAGGCCTTCAAAATCAAATCGGAAAACCGCCCACCTTTGGCACGACCGCCAGGTTCAAGTAAGACCTGGGATTTTTCCGCAAATCGACTTCACCGTGGAAATAAGTAACAAAAATGGGGAGAACACATGGGATTTTTTTTCATGAAACTCTTAGTGAGAACTTAGTGATTCTCTGGTTCTTGAGCCACATGTTCAACATGGGGGTGTCACTATACTTGGCAATTTAAAAGAATTAAAAATTACCCAAAAAGTGAGGATCCTAAGAACCAGCACCTCTGTTTTCCGCCATGCGAACTGGGACTTTTTATTTTGGATCCAACACTTTTCGCCGCGAAAAACCTGGACAAATCTTGTGCTCTGCTATTTCAATGGGGAACTTTTGTCTATATTTACTGTACCTGTTTGGGGGTATGGATCCATGAAGCTCCTTGAAAAATGCACCAACATCAACAGAAATGACGGCAGAAGGCTAAGAGTGGCCCCATAACTTAGCCGCTTAGCCAATCAAACCCGAGAACTCTTGACTTCAATCACTTCAATCCCCCAAAAATGTCCAAGCGTAGGAACTTGCTGGGCATGATGCGCGGAAGACTGGCTGATGCCTGGCAGATCAAATCATGGGAAAATCGATCTCCAATCAGAGGAGTCCGCGTATGTTGGACGGTACGAAACCACCCTGGTAGGAAAGCACCCTGCTAACCCTGGAGGAATCTGCACCGTGTTGCCCTTTGTACGGAGGTTGTTGGCTACTCTGGGTTTCCTGCACTTAAAAATCAATGTTCAGTGAAATCACACCTTCGCAAACCAACGGTGATTTTACATGACTTTAAGAAGTACCCTGCAAACCAACCAAAGACCCGTACCATCTGGCTTAAGTACCTTCTGGTAAACTAATATGGTTTTGGGAAATCACAATTTTTATATATTTTAGTAGCATAGTCAACTGCAAAAATTCCCATGTTGCACGTGTTCTATGTTAAAATTACCAGGAGAGTACCATAATTCCCTCACCTGAAATCTTTGGTATTGGTCCCTTTGGGCTTGTTCCCCTCACATCGTAAACTCCGTCGTGGCCGTTTCAAGCGCTCCTCGGCTCGCGCGCTCAGCTCTTCCTGGGCTGGGCTCGGTCCCGTTGGAAAAATCATCTACATTCATGATGGGTTTTCCACATCTAATAGGAAAAAACCGGAGGGTACCAGTTTGCCATTGAAAATGGCCCATATTTATATAATTTTATATATATATTTATAGTTGATTTTCCATCTCTCTCTCTCTCTCTCTCTCTCGTCGCCATCTCCAAGAGTTTAGCCAAGGGCCAAAGGCGAGCCATTGGCCCAATGCCCAGAACTAATGTGTCAGCCAGCACTTCAGCCAGCGACTTCATGCTATGTTCGTTTACCAAAGGCTGGCTGTCGAGATGCTACCCCCCAAAATCCAAAGGTTCATCATAATTTTACACGCTCCCATGAAAAAAAAAAGTTTAGTGTCGCCTTTTGGTGGTTAGTTCATGTAAATTCGTTGCACAAGGTCAAAAGATGGCCCTCTGGTAAACGTTTACATAACTATGGAAAATCACCATTTTTAACGGGTAAATCATGGTAAAGCCACTATAAATGGGCCATGTTCAATAGCTATGTTAGTTTACCAGAGGGTAAATCACCATAAAATCCTATCAAATCCCATGAAATTATCATTTCCCATCATCCATCTGCGCAGTCGGCTCGCTGCAAGCACAACAAGCGTCCCACATGCCATAGAGCGAATAGGCCTTGCGTTGTTCGGTGACTTCCTCCGGATTCTTCCCCATGACATGCCTCGGCGAGGCAACAGAAATGGCGTGGAGAGATGGGAAATTTGCGGTGAAAATGGGGAAAAGAAGGGAAATAAAGAGAACATAGATGAAAATAGAGGGAAACTAGAAGGGAAATAGAAAAGGAGAATAGAGGGAAAATCGGGTTTGAAGATGCTTTCCAAGAACTGCTATTATTGCGAGAGGGTCGGATGATGCATTTTAGAATCTCGAAATTTGAAACCTTGACCCTATTTTTTTCAACGTGAGAACTCCCAACAATGGCATGCACCACCAAGAACCAGAATTCGCCAAAGCACGCAGAATTCGCCTGCTGTTGGACCCAAAACTCCTGGAAGAGAAAGCTTGGAGGCGTTGAATATCAAATCTACGCCACTTAAATTTGTCGATCAAATCCCTGTCTTTTCAGTTGCTGGGTGAAGTGTTTTTTTTTTCATGTTAATTCAATTGGATTGGTTTAAGGGAAAATGGGACAATTTGGATGAAGGGAAAACCGGCTTTTCCGGTCCCAAAAAAAGCATCCCAATGACCCATCAAATGGCGAACTTGACGGTATTTCCCATCCCAATTTATTTCCAAAATTCGGTTTCTGAAAAATCAAAAAAAAATGTCCATTTAATGCCCATGAAAATTTCCCTTCAAACTTCGGTTTCTGAAAAAAAAAAACATCTGGCTGAAGGCTGCACCAATGATTGCTGCATCTGTCCCCGGTTACCGCGAAAGATCTCAAGCGGTCCTTCAAAGAGGCTGGAAGCATCAGATCCGTGGCATCCTGAACCGCCAGCTGAGGGGAATCTTCGTTTGCCGATTCTTTACCCTCTGATTATGTCAAAATAGTGATTTAATGGAATTTTATAGTGATTCAATGGGATATTAATGGGATATACCCTCTGGTAATGACTGTTACATAGCTATTGAAAATGGCCCAGTCGAAATCGTGAGTTTTCCCATGAAAAATGGTGATTTAAACCATAGTTATGTGACAGTTTACCAGGCCGGGTAACCTGTTGGAGATCTCCAAACTAGTGATTCTTCTAGCCATATGGGCCATATGTGTGGGAATCGCCTTGTTGATAAACCAGCGCTTTATGAATCCTAGGTTGCCGCTTGGCATAGCTCCCTGAAAGACGGGGATAGCTGCTATACCCACAGGTATACCCACAGGTATGGATCCACAGATGGCTAGTCCAAATTGAATCATTATCAACTAAAATGCCCATCAGGTAAACCCAATGCCATACATAACACTTGAGCGCGGTTTCAGAATAATCCCACCCAATGGTGATTCTTCATAAGGCATGACATTTTTTCAAACTGCTCCTTCACCGGTTGTCATCCCGTAAAAGACCTCCACCCCTCCGCATCTTGCGTCCTTTTCTTCAATGTACGTGGGAGTGTAGCTGGATAACATGTTCTCCACATTCTCCTGTGACATCTCTGCGTGGTGATGCCTTTTTTATATTTGTAGGAAATCAAGCCACAATCAGCCAGTAAGCACGCACACTATTTTCCTTGAGCCATGAAGTAACAGATACATTACAATGGACAACAGACACTACTTTACAGGGAGGTATGGGGAA
>Ga0126342_10012554_pt1 | contig 15099 bp, 12 predicted proteins | sample Cyp1metagenome_FD_92528 | JGI IMG/M metagenome (GOLD analysis project Ga0126342, IMG submission 92528) | Coral microbial communities from Lord Howe Island, Old Settlement Bay, Australia - Cyphastrea 1 metagenome | ecosystem: Host-associated > Invertebrates > Cnidaria > Coral ...
CAAAGCCCTTTGACCCTTGCCCCTGCGGGTTCCTTATCACGGGACTTAATTGAAGAGGCTCAAAGAGAACTCTTCGTTTCACCCGCCTGCTGTCAACTGAGGCGCGCCGATTCCTTATCCCGGCGCTAATTAGAAGGGGCACTGCAGTCGGCTCATTCCTGCCAAAGCTCCTTGGCTGCACTTAGTCCTGAGCTTGGAAACCCTTATCACGGGACTTAATTGAAGAGGTTCAAAGAAAACTCTTCGTTTCACCTGCCTGCTGTCAACTGAGGCGCGCCGATTCCTTATCCCGGTGCTAATTAGAAGGGGCCAGCAAGCCGGCTCCTTCTCCTTGGCTGCACTTAGTCCTGAGCTTGGAAACCCTTATCACGAGACTTACTTGAAGAAGCTCAAAGCAGCTCTTCGTTTCACCCGCCTGCTGTCCGCCGAGGCGCGCCGTTTCCTTTTCCCGGTGCTAATTAGAAGGGCCCGGGCATCCGGCTCCTTCCTGGCAGAAGTTCCTTGGCCGCACTTAGTCCTGAGCTTGGAAACGTTCATCACGGGACTTAATTGAAGAGCCTCAAAGAGAACTGTTCGTTTCACCCGCCTGCTGTCCACTGAGGCGCGCCGATTCCTTATCCCGGTGTTAATTAGAAGGGACACTGCAGCCGGCTCCTTCAATGGCAGAGGTTCCTTGGCTGCATTTAGTACGACGCTTGGCGGCCCTTATCACGGGACTTAATTGAAGGGCTGAAAGCAAACTTGTCCCGTTGTGCCCAGGACGGCCGCCGTAGCCTCACATTGTGATATTTTGGAGCTGCCCGATGACGAAAAAGACTGGTTGCGCAGCTTCTGCTTAGCAGCATGTACTTTGTTTTAATGCGCTTCATCCTGTATTTGCTAGCATCATTGGAAAGATTTCCTTCTGAGTTGGCTTGCTGCGTGTGTGGAATTCAACATATCAAATTATTAGTTGTGTCCGCCCGCTGCAGCCCTGTCAGTTCAAGCATTCGTTTGCGTCCTAGCAATTCGCTCCCTTATCGCTTTGATAGCAGGCCGGCGGAGGGAAGAGCGGCGGGTGAGGTGAGGCGCATTACATATTTGCAGGCAGGTGTGCGCCTTTTTCCTCCACTTATCAGCGCGACATAGCTTCCACCCTGTTGTGTCACGTGCTTGCCAGGACAGATTAATTGTGATGGAAACGTCTGCGTCCGCGCCTTGTGCACCAGCTGCAGCAGAGGCGCGGGAACATGTGATCTTGCACATACACACGTGTCGCGGAACAGAATGGTTTTGAGGACGCCTGGTTCTGCGAGGCCAGCAAATTGAGGGCCAGCAAGTGGGGTGGTCACACTGCCATCATCGCGTATAGCCTCATGAAGAACACCAGGGTTATCGTCCTCACCCACCATGCAGAAGCAGGGCATGTGACCGTGGAAGAGGTGAGCCACGGGTCCATCTTTGGCTCTGCCGCTATGCCCGCGCAGCACATCCTCTATAACGGGAAGGACCATTACGATGCCTTGATCGAGCTTTCCTGTGAAATCGGAAATCTCGATCAGGGCATCATAATGGTCCTTCCCGTTGTGCTCAGGACGGCCGCCGTAGCCTCACATTATGATATTTTGGAGCTCCCCAGTGACGAAAAAGACCGGCTGTGTAGCTTCTGCTTAGCAGCATGTACTTTGTTTTAATGCGCTTCATCCTGTATTTGCTGGCATTGTTGGAAAGATTTCCTTCTGAGTTGGCTTGCTGCGTGTGTGGAATTCAACATATCAAATTATTAGTTGTGTCCGCCCGCTGCAGCCCTGTCAGTTCAAGCATTCGTTTGCTTCCTGGCAATTCGCTCCGATATCGCTTTGATAGCAGGCCGGCGGAGGGAAGAGCCGTGGGTGAGGTGAGGCGCATTGCTTATTCGCAGGCAAGTGTGCCGAAGGTGTACAGGCCATTTTCCTCTGTTTATCAGCGCGGCGTATTTTCCACCCTGTTGTCATATGATTTTGCTATACATGCCCGAGCCCTATCCCCCCGTGCTTGCCAGGACAGATCATTGCGATGGCGACATCTGCGTCAGCGTCTTGCGCACCAGCTGCAGCAGAGGCGCGGGAACATGTTACCTTGCACATACATACGGGCTTTCGAGACCTTGCCAGGCCCCGAAGACCATCATGAGCGTGGTCAAGGTCGCTGGGGACGGGGATTGCCTCTTCCATGCCCTTGCTTTCTTCGACGCCTCTGATGGTGGAGCGCTGAGGATCGAGGTTGCTGATTTCATGGAGGCGCATGCGGAAGAACAGAATGGCTTCGAGGCCGCTTGGTTCCGCGAGGCCAGCAAGCTTCGGGCGAGTAAATGGGGTGGCCACACCGCAATCACTGCCTACAGCCTGATGAAGAGCACCAGGGTTATCGTCCATACCACGCAGAAGCAGGGCATGTGACCGTGGAGGAGGTGAGCCACGGGTCCATCTGGGGTCAGCCCGCTATGCCAATGCATCACATTTTATACAACAACAGAGACCATTATGATGCCTTGGCCGCGATCGTTGACCTGACGGGCATGGTGCCGGCGTGGCCGCAGCCGCCGCCGCCAATGTATTTCTCGCCAGTCGGCGACGAATTGCCACCTTTGTCTGCAAGTGCCCAACCCTCTGGCAAATCTGGGGCGAATGGCTTCAATGCCGCGCGGCCACCAAAGAAGGGCAAGGGCAGCAAAGCTGAAGCGGACAGTGGGGCAAATGTTCTTGATGCCCCTGAAGCGACACAGTCAGATGATGAGCAAGACCCGTGGCTGATGGAGGCCCTGCAGGAGATCCCTGTGGCCGCCTCATCCCTGCATCCGCACAGGATTGTCGAGGACCTCATCAAGGACAGGGCGTGAATGGGACATAAGGATGTCTGTCTGTGGTGTACCTGGGGCCTTACCCTTTTATTGTGGCAACACGCGTAATACATGATGCATCCATGTTGCACAGGACCTGGCTGCCAACCGCTTGCGGGCACACCCGACCATCCCTTCGAGTGCTTCATTGGCCACTGTGGACCACGGGGAACTTTGGCCGCGTGCCTTTTGCGCCTTTGAAGGGTGCATGTGGGAAGAGGATTTCGGCACGGAGGAGCAGTTGGAGGAGCATCTGCAAGACGAGCACGCCGCAGACCTACAGCCGATCTGTGAGCACATGCTGCGCGGCAACGCGCCGGATGCGCTGATCAGCGTCTACCGCCAGGCGATTGCAGAGAAGTGTAGGGGACAGGCCCCGATTGCAGGCTGCTCGTTGGATCGGACGGCCCTGCACAGCTTCGCAGAGGCCACGGCGGGCAACAAGATCGAGGCGTTGATGTGCGGCTCCTGTGGCGGCATCTTCCCCTACGTGGAGGAGGTGGCTGACAAGGGCGACATCAGGTGGTATCAGCCTTTGCAACGCTCCGAGTCCACCGGTGAATTCCTTTTCCTCAACCAGCCGCTGACAAAGATACAGGGCGTACTGTGCCTGCGCCCCTACCTCGCGAAGTACAACCAGATGGGAGAAGGCCAAGTACCATTGACCACCCACGAGGACTTTGAGGACTGGCGCTTGAGGCTACCGGACCTGGAGGATGGCGATCTCCTTTGCTGTCCCGAGGCCAGGACAAATAAAGCGTGCTCATGCAAATAATATAGGCGGCGTTAGGGGGTAGCGTTTCTTTAGTTGTTTCCTTGGGGCAAAGTTAATGCCGATTTGTGATTTCCAGGACCGATGCTGCAGCGAACCACACGCTGACCACAAGACGCTCTGTGAGCATTGTTGGATACCTTTGTGCGCGGATTGCGCAGCCCACCTCTCGAAAGCCAAGCTGCCGCGGCTTGCCTATGCCAATGACATGTGGACAGGCTACGCCTTACAGCGGATCTACGAGCAGAACGTTACGGCTATCGAGCTGGCGTGTGCCTCACCATGCTTGACCAGCATGGTATTGATGTCGATGGACAGCAAGCACCGACAGCAGCCCAGCAGCTCAATCTTCGACGAGAAGGTGCACATGGCTAGGCACCGCTATGGTGCCCGAGGCAACCTCATCACCTTTCCGCTGCCTATGGAGGAGCTGCTGCAGAAGCTGCAGGAGCACACTTCCGCGGCCGATGATGATACACAAACAATCCCCCGCAGCGGCAAGCAGCTCAGCGACGTCTTCCGCGTCATCTTGAAGACGAACAAGACGGGCAAGACGACCGACCAGGAGATCAAGACCCTCATCCACCAGGCAAGGGTGCGACGCCAGGTGCGGGGTAAGAAAGGCGTGTTAATATGTATATTTATATACATATGTATATATATATAAATATAAATATATGCATATATGTATAGCTAGAAATGCAGTGTGCGAAGCGCCGTCATGTCTTGCCGTATAACTGCAGTGCTTCCTTTGTCCATTCTTCCTGACAGGTGGTTGTGGACCTGATCCTGGACATGAAGAAGCGGGGCCATCCGTCCTTCGTGCAGCTAGACGAGGCGCAAGTCAAGGCGAATGCCGCAGAACTGCCCGAAGACGGCGTCCCGCCGGAAGTGGTGCAAGTCATCAATGCAGAGCTCGGCGCCGAAGACGGGCCTTTGGACAGCAAGCTGCAACCGCAGAAAGCCGCCGCTCCACGCGAAGCGCCTGAGCTGGACGCAGCCACGGCTGGTGCAACTTTTGCTATGCAGCGGCCGCGCTCGGTGGTGGCAGAAGGCCGTGCCGCGCGCGATGCCCACGAGGCAGAGCACGCCGCGTTGGAGAACATGGTGGCCGAGCTGAAATCTGACGGCATCCGCACCGGCCTGGAGACCTTCGAGGTGCGCGCGGGGAACCAGCTCATCGATATGTTCCGGGCCTGCTATTTTGCAATTGCCTTCTGCTTCCTCTTCACGCGCGCGACGGCAGAGCCCGACGTGATCAACGCCGCCGCAGCAAACCAGGAGGAAGGTACAGCAGCAGCGCCATCCAGGCGGAAGAAGAAAGACCCAGAAGCGCCAGAGGTGGGCATTCTGGCCTGGGGCGCGGCCATCCTGCGACAAGCTGCCTCGCAGTTCCGGCGCGACTGGAACTTTGCGCCGGCCCTCTGGAATTTCATCTTTCGCACCAAGGTCAACCTGATGCCGAATGCTTACATGCATGCCATTGCGAGGGAGGATGGCCGCGGCGTTCGCCCCATGACACCGCAAGAGATTGAGCAGGGCACCCAGGAGATCTACCGCATGCTCAGGAACGGCATCTACGTGGACATCAACAACGAGAACAAGGCGGTCAACGGCGACTTCACGAAGCTCCGGTATTGCCCCGGCCTGTCCCTTACCGCTCAGAAGCTCTTGACCAATGCCGAGGCAAGAGCACGGCACCTGCCAGGCACCCATGCCGTGCGCTCAACCATGCGCCACCAGACACATGCCTACCGGGTCAACTATGGAGTAAGCACCTTCATTACCTTTTCGCCCTCGGAGAGAGACTCTGCCCTCATGGTGCGACTGGTGCGGGCGCGGACCAGCGACCCAGCAATAGCGTCTGACGACGGCAAAACTTTCTATGACAGGGAGAAGCCGGTACTGACGGAGGAGTTCTTTCGCCTGTCGCCCGAAAGCTTGGCTGAGGTCCTGCAGGGGTTCAGGGTGTCTGTGAATAGGCGAAGTTCCTTTGTACCAATTACATACATACAGATACATACAGATACATACAGATACATACAGATACATACAGATACATACAGATACACACAGATACATACAGATACATACATACATATACATACATACATATACATACATACATACATACATACATATATATATATATATGTATCACTTGCCGACGCGACGCTGTGTAAAACAATCGCTTAAGTGTTGCCCGCGCATGCCAGGAGCTGCCGGACTATGAGACCAGGCGCGCGCTACTCGCAAGAGATCCACTGGCCTGCGTCTACGGCTTTCTGGTGGTGGTGGGCTTGGCGTTCCGACACATCTTCGGCGTCAGGTTTTGTCCCAAGTGTCCGAACTGCGCCTGCACCGACAGCCCTTGCACGGATGCCTTCGGCAGCAACGCCATTGCCAGGGGCGGCGTCTTCGGTCGCGTCGATGCCATCTACGCCTCATTGGAATGCCAGAAGAACGGCAACTACCATCTCCACGGCCAATTCTTCATCCAGTGCTTGCACCAGTTCACGTCTCTGAGCGAGCTGGTGCGATTGGACAAGAAGCCGCTGCTGGAGCTCCTCCGCAAGTATTCGGACTATTCTGCGCATGTGAGAAGGATGATTTACTGCGACCCCGAGACCTGGCAGGAGAAGCGGCAGGAGGTCGAGGACGAATGGCCCGAGTACAAGCAATCAACCTTGATGCTCTCCAGGCCAAAGTATCAGAAGAACCACCTCATGGATGCCATGGCTTGGCGAACCGCTTACTTGTCGGAGGACGTCGAAGCCCTGCAGATGCACAAACAGCACCACGTGCACATGATGGACAAGAAGGGCATTCGGCAACCTCTGCATCACTGCCGAGACCCCAAGGACCCGGCCAAGTGCAAGGCGCATTTCCCCCGCGACAAGTGGATGACGGAGGATTCAATCCTGGTCTGCCCCGGCATCGCGGAGAAGACGGGCATGCCTTACAAGGGGAAGCGCAGCATGCTCGGGTTGCCCTGGGGACCTTGCAACGATCCCAACCTGAACGGCTGCCATCCTGCCTTGCTGGGTGCCTTGAGGAGCAACTGCGACGTCCAGCCCCCACACCGCTTCCCCATCACGGCCGAGACGCACAACCATGCCTCCTGTGGCCAGGACTGCGACGCGAAGGTGCCCCTCTGGAAGCTCACCCGCGAGGCCCAAACCACACAAGCGGCGCAGGCAGGCTATGCGTGCGACTACCAGAACAAACGCCTACCCATTGCCGTCCTCGAGGTGAAGGAGTGGATGCAAGGGCAACAGCACCTCTGCGAAGACCTCAAGGACAACAAGGTGGGCTACCTGGGCGCCAGGGTCGGCAAGCGCCTCCTCACAGACTGCTATGCCCGCGGTGTGGTGCGCGGAGCGGTGGAGACCTGCAACCTCATCCTCCACGCTGGCAGCAACGATCCGACGGCAGCGGAGTCCATCAAGACCGCGCCTGTGGCTGACATCTCCCTGCAGCACCCCTTGAAGCTCTTATTCGCAATCAAGCAACAAGAGCAGTGGCCTAAGGAAATCTCCAAGCCCATCGTCGACAAACGCAACGCGGCCCAACCCAAAGTCGCAGAGTGCCCGCAGTGGACGCTCTACGGGGGGCGCGGCGCACGGCCCGAGCTGCACCGCCTGTCGGCCTATGAGTTTGCGAGGCACTTCCACATCAAGCAGGCCAGGCACCCCTACAGCTTTAAGACGCAGCAGGAGAAGCCGGACAACTACGAGGCCGAGCTGACCGAGGAAGGCCTGCAGAAGCTCGAGAAGAAGATCAAGAAGCTGGTGCCGGGCAAAGACTACACCATCCGCGAAGAAGGGGGCATCGACTGGTGGGCGTTTGGTGACGGCATGCAGGCCAGAGCCTACCGCCACGATTGGATCGTCAAGTTGCGGCGCCGGCCACATATTCCGGTCATCTTCGGAGCACAAAGCAGCCGCACCACCGAAGAGCAGGCCATGCGCATCCTCGTGCTCTACTTCCCCTGGGTCAACGACGCCAAGGACGCATCGCCAGGCGTGCCCTTCCTCAACGACCTCTGGCAGCCGGGCATGAAGGATTGGACGCAGGCGCTCATGCAGCACGCTTCGCAGGTCCACTTTCAAACACAAGAAGTAAAGCATTTGGTCCTCAACTTCGTCTTCACATATTGCTTGCCACGGCAAGCCCGCCTCGTCGACGGCCTCGAAGAAAATTCGGACAACGAGGAGCTGGTAGACGAACTGTCAGATGTCGAGCTCGACGAGGACGACCTGCTGGAGGCGACCCTGACGCACGTCCGTGGCAGTGGGGCAGGTGACCCAATTGATGAAGACACCTTAGACGGAGACGGGGCTTGCAGCGGCGGGGAAGACCCTCAGGGACAAGGACCTGAATCAAACCCTACTCGCCTTTACGATATGACCATGGAGATGTTTCGGTTATCCAGCGCCATCTGGCAGCGACAGGAAGGAGGAGCCGATGAAGTCGCCCGGCAGCGCCATGAGGAGCTGCTGGAGCGCACCGCTGCATGGTCGCCGGATCACAATTTGGCACTTCAAGCTGCAAGGGATTCGGGCAACAGCGCCAAGAAGGACGGTGCAAATGTTGGCCTGTTGGGCGAAGGCGTCGCGGTCGCTGAGGCGGGCGGGCCCAAACTAAAAGCTTATATCCTCTACATATGTACAGAATTATATATATATATATATCTTTATATATGTATGATTTTTCTTGTCACTGCATGACATATCCCTTGCGATGCAATCTACATAATAGCTAAAGAAAAATCGGGCGTGTATACTTCCTTGAGCTGGGCATAACTATATGCAGCTGTATGCACTATACTTGCCCGTTTCGATTTCCTTCGGCTTCAGACAGGAGCGACCAGTGGTCACAATGTGCATGATCAACGACTGGCTGGATGGAGCGAGAAGTCGGACCAACGCCAAGCAGTTCGAATTCATTGAGCTGATGGTCGACAGGGTCAAGGTGGAGCTTGGACTGATGACGCCCGAAGAGTCGGCGCGGCCTGATGGCGATGAGCCGCTGCGCTATCTCTTACATGGCCCGCCCGGCACCGGCAAGTCCCACGCCGTGAAGCTGCTCCAGGAGCTCTTCGAACTGGTTGGGTTCAAGAAGGGCATCGACTACGAGTACGTAGCCTACCAAGCCACCAATGCCACCGACTTGCACGGTGATACCATGCATCGCGCCTTCGGCTTCAACCGGGAGCAACGCAGCTTCGACCAGCCAGCGAGCCCCGATTGTGCGAAGCGACTGGCCTATTGGCGCTTCCTGTTCGTCGACGAGATCAGCCTGGTGCCCGCCAATTTCTTCGCGCACTGTGAACAGCGACTGCGGCAGGTCAAGCCGCGCGCCGACCCCTGGAAGCACACTGCCACCGGGGAGGAGCGGCCCTTCGGCGGCATCAACATTGTTGGCATCGGTGACTTCGGGCAGCTGCCTCCAGCCCAAGGCGGCTCTCTTGGCGACATCCCGCATCGTCAATGGGTCGGACCGCACGACCTCAGCAAGCCGCCCGATGCCATGGTGGACGCGGGGCAGAAGTTGCTGTGGGAAGAGTTTCAGGGCGTGGTGGAGCTGACAGAACGGGAGCGCTGCAAGGATGCATGGTGGAATGAAGTTGGAGACCAGCTGCGCATCGGTGGCCTCTCCGACGACAACATCAACTACCTGCACGGCAAACCGGTGGAGGGCTGCCAGCTGTCTGCCGAGGAGCGCGTCTCGCGGCGCCGGGTCATCACCGGACCTGACGACCCGCGACTGCACCTGCCTCGCTTCCAGGAGGCCCCCTTGATCGTGGCGAACAACGATGCCAAGTATCAGGTCAACAAGCTCAGGGCGAAGAAGTACGCCCGAGACGCCGGGACACAGCTACGGTGGTCCCCGACAAAGGATGTGGCATCCAGCGAAACGCTGCAGGCGCAGGTCTGCGACAAGGACCGCAAGATCAAGCGCCTTGGCTCGGGACCCCTTGCTTTCATTGCGTTTGTTTTGAGCAATTGTTGTCTTCGTTTTCACAGCTTTTCGATTTCCATTGGAACCTGCAAGAACCGTTGACGCTCTGTTTCCTTTTGCCAGGTGGCTGCAGTACCACGACAAGGACACGGCCAACTTGATGGGAATGCTGCCCCTTGCGATTGGCATGCCCGTCACATTCACCGAGCACATCGACCGCTCCGACAAGCAGCTCCTTCGTGGCACCCGCGGCTTTGTGCATTCTTGGGTCTGGCCGAAATCGCAGAAGCAGCCATCCATCGTCTACGTCAAGGTCGAAGATGCAACCTGGCAGCTGGACGGCGTCGACGAGCCGGGCGTCTACCCCATCACGCCGATAAGGCAAACGTGGCATTTGGACAAAGGCCGCAAAGTGAAGATGCTCAAGATCAAGCGCACCCAGCTGCCCCTGGCTCCTGCCTTTGCCATGACCGCCCACACCAGCCAAGGGAAGACCCTCCGAGCCGTGTTGTTGGACTTGCAGGTGGACAAGAAGGTGAACCCGACCATCGGCCACGTGGCCTCTACGCGGGTGCACAGCCGAGAAGACGTCTTGATCCTGCGCCCCTTCGCCGACTTCCTCTTCAGGCGCGGGCTGCAATCACAAGGCCCTGCCCTGCTCCTCCAGAAGCTGCGCGGGGAAGCCATCGACTGGGCCGCGGTGCGGGAGGCGCGCAACCCGTGCGCCACATGCAAAGAATGCCAGCAAGTCTGGTCTTTGGAATATTACTCGCACGAGCAGTGGGAGCTAGTCCGGGCCAACAAGGAGGGCATGTGCAAGGCTTGCAAGGACGGACCTGGCGCGAAGCGCCGCAAGGTGGAGCGCAGGGAGAAGTTCGAGTGCTTCGGATGCAACACCATCAAGATTGCTGAGGCCTTCCCGCGCGCGCAGCTGGTGCAGGAGCGTGCTGACACCATGCGGCACTGCTTGAAATGCCTGCAGGTGCAGCGGGCGCAGATGCAATGCTGCCGGTGTTTGGGGACCAAGGCGCAGCCCGAGTTTGAACCGCAGATGGTGACCATGCCGACGTCTGGTGTCCTTTGTCGTGCCTGCCAGGAAGAACTCCGTCAGCAGAAGAACAAGCAATGGAGCGGCTGCTTCAAGTGTCAAGCCTGTAGCAAAATGTTCCTGAATACTGTGGCCAAAGGCAAGGATCGCGCCCGGCATTGCTTGAATTGTGCTTCCCGGGATCAGCGAAAGGATGGTGAGCTGACCTGCCGCGGTAAGGACTGCAAGCGCAAGTTTACAGCGCCGCCCTCAGCGGAAGGAAAGCGCCAGCGCTACTGCCCAGATTGCCGGCGGCGTTGAAAGCGACCAAAGCGACAGCTTTATGTACAGTGTACAGATCCATATCAGCTGTTATACTGATTCGCGTCAGGTGAAAACAAGCAGCTTCCAGTGATCTATCAGAAGTAAGGGTTTGCGGACAACCGTTCCGAGAAAATTGTAAAGTGCAAAGAGCAGATCTTGCTATTGGATAACCGTGCGAGGGTTTACTTCAAATACATTTCGATGCCCATATTTATTTGAAAGCGTCACGCAGCCATTTCTGCTCAATCTAGCCGCAGCATTCCATCCGGGCAAAAGAGTTCAACCCTTAGTTTTTCAACTGTTGACAGCCACGAGGACAGTCGGTATCGTCAACATTTCCGGGTGCCCGAGCTAGGTTCCCGACCCCGGTTTCAATTGTCCTATGATGAGCCGGCCGGCTGGATGCATCCTAAAGCTTTTTGGCTGTACTTAAGGGCCACGGTCTCTTTGCCCTAGTCCCGAAATTTTTCTTGCGCATGCCAGGAGGCTTCGGGGTGATGCAGAGCCGCCTTGACGCGATCAGGACCGCGGGCGGCGTTTTGTCATTGAAAGCCGTCTGTTTTTTCCACGATGGCGCCAATGGACGGATCATTTTATGTGTTGCATTGTCTCATTTGGGGATTGCATGTTTGTGTCCCAGCCAATTTCATTTAGGCCCAAGCAAATCTTATACGGTATACGCTTTTCGGCATCAAAGGCCGGCACGCCCTCCCAGTGCAGCATGGGTGATCGCCGCCTGGAATGGAGCCGATGCCTGGATGGAGACCCTTGCGCGTGGACGTCCTTCAACCCAGGCACCACATGCCACGACACACAAGATGCCCCCGGATGGTTCATGCCCGGCTTTCACATTGTGGAGCAAGAGTTCTTGAAGTGCCGCTTTCAGAGATGGTGTGCAGACAACCCGGCCGTGGCTGTTTACGCCGCTCAAGAGTTGCGTTACTGCGGCTTTTGGGTTGGCTACCCCGCCGGTGAAGTCTACGTCCGAGAAGTTCCACCGCCCTTGGTGGTGACATGCAGCCTCAATCCCATTGACGATGAGGGCTCTGAAGCCGTGTTCACGACCGTTGCCGGCTCGGTCATGCTGCGCCTCAACCGAGTGGACCACTATGAGTCGACCCTGACAGGATTCGCGCAAATTGTGGCTATGGCCGCGGCAGCGCAGGACCGCGTGCAGAGCCGCAACCGGGAAATATGCGTTTTGCTGGAAGGTCCGGCCCACCTGCAAAGCATTGTGACGGTCCCGGAATTCTATTGGGAAAAGCTGAGAGCGTATCGCGCCCAGAGGAAGTGATGCAAGCGTCGTCTTGCAACGGAACCTGGCGCTGCCGGATCAAAAAGGGTCAGCCGCCTTGCAAGTTTTACATTTTGTGTGTCGCGCGTTGTCATGCAAAGCTAATCATCATCAGTTTGCGGTCATTGGGTTTATCTTTCGGTTGATTGCCTTTGATCCATGCTCCAGTCCTTGCGAGCCTTGCTTTCGCGCACCGCCCTGAGGACTTAGCCGTCAACATCCTGGTGCTGGTCATGGTGTGGATCATGGGCGCCTTGGTTCGTGTATTTAGGCTCGTTTGGCGGCCGTTTTTCAAGCTGAGGAGCATCAAACTCCAAATCTGCGATTTCCTAGACCCTGCGACCTGTGCTTAAGTTGGGGCCTCGGCCGGGGGCCTGTAAACTTACGTTGGGACTTGGGGGCTATGAATCTAAATTGGGGCCTGGGGCATGCAAACTTAAGTTCGGGCATGGAAAATGTGAATTTAAGTTCATGCTTGGGGGCTGTAAACTCAAGGTGGGGGCTCGGGACCCGTCGTTAACCTAAGTTTGGCCGGGTCGTGCTCACCTTACTTAGCCGTAAAACTTAAGTTTCGCGACCGCGTGCCTAAGTTGAGGCCCTGCGCAATCTTAAGTTTAGCCGGGTTGTGCTTAAGTCTGCCCGAGCTATGCTTAAATCAGGGCTGGAAAACTTAAGTTTCGCGGCCATGTGCTTAAGTTGGGGCCCTGCGAAATCTTAAGTTTAGCCGGATTGTGCTTAAGTTTACCGGGGCTATGCCAAAGCCAGGGCCCAAACCCATGGAGGCAAAAGTGTGAAGCAGTTCGATGATGGACAGATCCCCGTGGTAAATGCTAGCCTGCATTCAGACCCGTGGTCAAGTACAGCATGAGGCCCCGTTGTTCCTCACCGTGACGCATGCACAGAGCCTGTAGCAACCACTCAGCAGCGGCAGGGAAGCAAAGGCGAAAAAAGTTTCATCGATCTATCGACTTGCAACCGTCCCGGGATGTGCTGTGTGTGCAGCTGATTCTTCTCTGTCATCGGCGTCTTTTTGCGGCGTGGTACAAAAGAAAGGTTCACCCATGGATAAATCCGGCAAGGTCGCTAGCATCTTTTTTCAGCAAATCATCCTTTCCTTTCACAGCCGTTTAATAAGGTTCAAGCTCAAGTTTGTCGCAGCGACGCCGCCCCAGCCATGCCGCAACGTTGCTGTGGCCTCGCAAACCCTGCAGGTGGTGCCCCTCGACACTGCATCTTCGCTGCTGATGGCGCTGGAGGGCCAAGCAGAGTCGAGTGGCGGCGAGAGGGCCCACGCTGCCCATTTTGCTGCCCAGAAGCTTTCGGCCGCGCCGCCAGCAGCCGCCAGGGCAGGGGTCACATCACTGCCAGGCTCCAACACTGGCGAGAGAAGGGGAGCCCGGTCTATGAGGCTGCTTTTGCCTTTGGCATGCCCGGGTTGCTGCTGCCGCTGGGTGCGCAAAACCAATTCCGGCGCCGTGCAGGCGAAAGCCCAAAGTTTAACAAGGCAACCAGCTGGGCACATAAGAAGAAGGCACGGGTACATGTGATGCTGCGCGGCAAACCGATCCCTGCAGCGCCGCAGCTTTGTGATGCCGGGCGAGAGTTCCTATGCGAATGCCAGGGGAACAAAGGCAACTTACCGCTGAAGAAGCGATGGCTACCATGGGTCAGGGAGCTGCGCCACCATGTCCGCAACTACGAGAAGTACCGATGCGCGGAGCCGAACGCTTGCACGAAGTTGCGGCGAACATGGTGGCGGCTGCGGCGGGAGCTGCGGAGACGCTTGCTTCCAGCTGTTGCCACGGGCAGCCCTTACCCGGCAGCCGTTGCATGGGCAGCAGCCGAAGGCATTGTTGACGTAGAGATGTAGGTGCACGAAGCCAAAACATCTACAAAGTCCGGTAGCATATATTGTACAGGTTTCTCACATTTGCTTCGGCCCACGAATTATGGGACAGCGTGGGCTTATACTATGCCAACGGCGCAGCGAGGAAAAAAAAGGGCTGCTGTGGTGTTACGTCATACATTCAGATGCTCCCTACTGTCATGTTCATTGCTGCCCAGTGAACCATATGCCGATTGCCGGACACATGACCACAAAGCTTGGCGGTATAAAAGCTACGCGGCATTTCACGGCCCAAACATGGCCAACCCGATCGCAATCGGAGGAGCTCCGCGCCTCTTGGCTTGCATTCCTTTTGGGTAGAACATGATCCAAGTAGGGGCCGACCCAGGTAGAATGTTGAATCGAGAAGGGCTTGGCGCAAGAAATGGTTTGGTTTAAGAGGGTAATCAGTGGCTGAAGGACTGGTTTGGGCTTAAGTTGGTGTCCTGGACGAAGGTAAGTTTGGGCAGTTTGTGCTATAAGTTGGGGCCCGACTGTGCTTAAGTTGGTGCCCTGGGCGAGCGTAAGTTGTGCTTGAGCTGGGGCCCGGGGCTGTGCTGAAGTTGTCGCCCTGGCCGAACGTAAGTTTGGGCGTTTTGTGCTTAAGTTGAGGCCTGGCTGTACTTAAGTTGGTGCTTGGTGCGAACTTAAGTTTGGGCAGTTTGTGCTGTCATGAAAAAAAGACGCCTGGTAAAAAAGGCGCCTGGTGAATTTGAGACTTAAGGCGTGGCCCTACCAGAGGCGCCTTGTATATAACAAAAGACGCCTGGTGAAAAAGACGCTTGGGGCGCGGCCCCTTGTATATAACAAAAGACGCCTGATGAAAAAGACGCCTGGTGAGAAACCGTCCGAAAATTTGAGGCTTAGAGCGCGGCCCTACCAGAGGCCCTTTGTATATAAAAAAGACGCCTGATGAAAAGACGCCTGATGAGAAACCGTCCGAGAATTTGAGGCTTAGGGCGCGGCCCTACCAGAG
>Ga0126342_10012555_pt1 | contig 15098 bp, 12 predicted proteins | sample Cyp1metagenome_FD_92528 | JGI IMG/M metagenome (GOLD analysis project Ga0126342, IMG submission 92528) | Coral microbial communities from Lord Howe Island, Old Settlement Bay, Australia - Cyphastrea 1 metagenome | ecosystem: Host-associated > Invertebrates > Cnidaria > Coral ...
CCCCAAGTTTACCATATATCATTATTGTACAAACGTGTGGTAAGCGATGGGACCTTCCCAAATTTGTGGATGTCCTTTCCGTGAACCTAGGGTTTTCGAGATTGCTCATATATATATATATATATATTAGTATATAGCCAACAATACTGGAACAATGATGAGTTGATGAGGATATAAGAGAAAACATATGAACATTGTGATATAGCTGGGATTCTTTCTCTGAAACTGGTGGATTAAGCCACCAAGTTCTGGAGTTTTCCCCTCATAATTTTCAGTCAAAACTGTAATTACAGCAGAACATCCCAACTGATGGAGGTTGTTACCATAGCTGCTATTTCCCATGAATCACCCCAACTGCACCTCCATGTAGTACTGTATATCATAGCATTTCGGGTCTTCCAAAGACATCCAGGGTCGTCTTTTTCAGGGATGCATCACCTGGGTAGCGTTGCTAACGTTGCGGATGGCTCAATCAGGACTAGCTGAAACTGTTTATGACCCAATCACGACCGACGACTGGGTGAAAACTCATCCAGCGATGGAGCAGCGAAAGACTCCATGGGGGAGGATCTTTGGTTTCTCGCCAGCGATGTTATGGGCTACTGTCCCCAGGTGTTATGCATCCAACGTGTTGGATCTAATGTGGTAAACCTTCTGACAAACCAGATTTGGGCTGAACACCGAAGGCCCAGAAAGGAGGGATTTAAGCGGCTTGTAGTGCTTTGCTGATTTTCTTGGTGTTTTTTTCCCAGCATGATTTTGAGTGAGGGGATATGATCTGTGGACCCAAATTGGGAGTTGCCACAATGGTACGGTATGGTATGGTATGGTATGGTATGGTATGGCATTCCCAGAGCAACTACCTTCCCAGTTGCGTCTCACTTGCCCAATGCTCTCAACCAATGATGGAAGACAAGTGCATCTGGGTAAGAAGAGACCTACTCACACAATGGTGTTATTAGTCAATAAGTGTATGATGTTGTGGTGATTACACTATTCTATCATGGGTCAACACCATTACAATATTCTAGCATGGGTCAACGCCATGTGTGTAATATACGTGTGCCTACCCCCCAACAAAGTCAACATGTTCTGCATGTTCACTGATGTTTACAAGGTGTTGGTCAATTTGGAGGCTCTGAGGAAATTGCACAACTATGTTCAAGAAATACTGCAAATTCTAAAGGAAAAGTGTGTTTTCTTTGAGGGAAAACAAACAAGTTTCAAGTAATACCATATATAGGTCAAAGTGGTGAAAGGGATTCTTCCTTTCATTTGAAACGGAGACAGCATCGTGTTTTTTCAGGACCCCTTCACTTGTTCAAAGAAATACGGCATAATTTACAACGATACTACCCTCTGGCCCATTTATAGATGATGTTCCCATTAAAACCTCCATTTACAAGGGATTTTCCATAGCTATGTTAAATAACCAGGGATTACCAGAGTGTAGATGGATTATCATCCCAGTGTCCCATCCCATTTAAATAACCAGATGGTACTTCCTTAAACGGATGTTATGCAATCTAAAGTTGGCATACACTTCATCTTCTGAACAGTGCCCTTTGCATACTTTTCTCATGAATCGCCTCAATCCTGCATGTGTTCTTCAAACAAGGCTCTTCTTTCAAGGACTTTCACATGTTTAGACACATGTAGAAATGTATATCAATAATAATTAATGTTATATGATTCTATCATTCTATCATATTCTATATCAAAAACTATAGTATATCATAATTTCCTTCTTCGGAATGCATCTTAAATGCAGCCCCTCCATTTTTGGGATGGCACCTTTCAATGCACCTGTCGAGTCAGTCATGCGAGTCACATGTCACCACGTCCTGCCTCCTTTCAGAGAAGACGATTTTTCGTTACAAGGAATGCGTTGACGTGTTCTATTGAAATAATGGTTATAGGGTAATATATATATATGTATATATATGTATAATGGTTTACCCATGAGAGACCCAGGATTTTTGTTTTATGAATTGTAAAGAGGAACCTGCATCTATTGAAATAGATCCAGCACTTGTAAAAGATGTACATATTTTGCGAGCATTCTTTCAGAATGAAGGAGCAGTGTGGTTTCTACATGCACATGTACCATCAAAAGCAGTACTGCATAATATTAATTTTTAAAGTGCTTGTTTGAGAAGAAGACCCGCTTCTGGAAATATTGCGCTGTTTCTTGAAGGTTTTATCTACACCTGCTTACAGGAATGCAACAACTATTTGGGAGGGAATGCGGTTTCAAGGAATCCTGCATCCTTTAAATGCAGCATATAGCCATACGGAAGCTAAACAAGTTCTTCAGCTTGTGAGCCATGTTGCTAGAATCGAATGAAGAAGGTCTTCGCGTTAAGAATAAATGGTCTATGGCGAGCTGGGACATCCACTAGCCAGCAGCACAGAACAGAAAAACACACTGACAAAAACAATGCAAATAAACTCAACCGTCCTGAAAAATGACTCACAACTTTAAAAACAACTGAGCAACATTTATATAACACAAAAGACTAAGAATCCTAAATTACTTTCATTGTTTACCAAGTATTGTAGCCACTCCCTGACAGATGGCCAGCAACAATTCTTGAAGCTTTTCAGCACATGGCCAGCACCTACCTAAGCACAACAACGGCAGCAAGTTTATACAGAAACCGTTGTTGATTTCAAATATCAAAAAAGCAAAAAATCAACACGTCGCGACTTCTTCACCTTTTCTCGCGGTTTCCCAACGTTTTTCCCCTGGTTTTTCCTGCCGTCGTCGAGGCTCCTTCCGTGGCAGTTTCTTGCCCATGGCGCGAAGTGCTGTGAGGGCTGAGGAGGCGGGCATGGCAATGGGGATTGTGGGGATATGGGGATGGGACACCATTCAACACCTCTAATTTATCATAAACACACTAATGACACTAATGGGTAATGATGGGTACTTTATTAGTATGATGTACTAATCTATAATTAAAGTACCCATCTAAGATTAAAGTACCCATCATTCAACAACTAAAGGGTTAATCTTAGATGGGTACTTTAATCCTTTAGTCTTTTGGTATCAATGGGAATATCTACGTTCACCAGCAAAGAATTGATTTTGTTTGCAGGGTATCTAAGATTGGCAATGCACACAGCAAAATAGGTGCAATATGCCCCATCAATGGACTGATCATGGTTGCTATTGACACATCACTGCGAGTCTGCCACCTACTGGATGTGTGTATATTTATCTATATGATGTGGTAGATAAATATGGATATTGATATTGATATTGATATTGGTGATGATGATGATGATGATGGGATGATAGGATGACATGGACATTCTTGAAACTCCCGGCGAATTTGAAGGGTTTTGATCCATGGCCATAGTTGATGGGCATATTCTTTGAGAAAAAACATAATCATTGGGATTGGGGGTTGTAAACCGGGTTTTAATCAGCAAACATGGGAGTAGAATGCATGTGGTGCCCCCAAACGATAGGCAAGGTTGTTTTGCAGTTTGTTGCTTAGGGAACATGTATAGGAAACCATGTTTTTGCTTTGAACAAATTTAGTGTCCTGCAAATGTTCTCTTCATCCAAATATGGAATCATAGTTTATGTGAAACAGGATGGACAAGTGCCTATTTCGATGGAAAATAACTATACCCTCCGGTGTCATCAACTGTGTTTAGGTCAATGATTTTCTCAGCGAACTGATTCGTTTCAGAAGGCTAGTTCGGTGATGTTCCCATCTTTTCCCATTAGTGTACCATATTTTACCATATTTTACCAGTTATTTTCCCATCTTTTCCCATTAGTGTACCATATTTACCAGTTATTTTCCAATTTTTTCCCATTAGTGTGCCATATTTTACCTTATTTTACCAGTTATTTTCGCATCTTCTCCCATTAGTGTACCATATTCTACCTTATTTTACCCTATGTTCCTGTGATTTTGCCCATGGTTTATAGGAGGATTTTTTCCCGCGGCAGGTCCCACCTGCGGAGGCACCGAGGCTGGCAAAGGAAGTTGCTTTACAACCCCGACCATCGTTATATCATGTTGAATTGTTGAATCATGTTAAATCCCTTATAGACCCTACTTAACTGGTCGGTGGTTTGGAACATTTTATATTTTCCATATATTGGGATTAATAATCCGAACTGACGAACTCATATTTTTCAGAGGGGTTGAAACCACCAACCAGAATCCCTTATAGACCCTACTTAATTAGTTTATCAAGTTTTTAAAACATATAAGTCAACTTAGCTAAGTATAGGATACTATGGGGCCCCTTCCCAAAAGGGACATGATTAGGACATGACAATCAGATATAATCAGCAGCAGAATCAGATATAACTTACGATATTATATTTATTTATTCTCAACAGGCAGCGAGTGCACTCGGCTCCTACGATGGGGGTGCGAATCAGGTAGAATTATATTCAGCAACGTTATCAAATCTTTGTTTTGCCCCAAGAAAGTGATGGTTTCATAGAGATGAATGGGTAAATGTTGGTAACTTGGGACCAACATGGTGAAGTTTTGTTCATAGAGAATGGGTCATTTTTTGGGAGCATGTTGTTGTGTCATCGAAAGTACTTGAATCTGGGACGATTGTTATTGAGCTCTCATAGCACAATGGAACTGTTTTTGTGCATATGGCAGCCAGGTTTTTCGACGGTTGGGCACATAATGGATGTGGTGTGTATTCGTTTCTCCAGGTCCGAGTTGGTCTGAGCTTACGCTTGACGACCAGACGCAAGATACCTCATTCAAATTCATTCAAATAACGGCCTCAACTCCTAGTTGAAGGTCATTTAACCAATTTAACCCCTGCAATGCTGACCAAAACCAATCATTCCCAAACCCTCCTTAAAATATCTTAAGATGGTCAGAGGTCGGAGTGATTTCAGTTCTCAACCGGAGGCCGGAAGAGAAGAAGCCTGAAGAGGTCAGGATGATCACGATGGATATGCTGGTAAGTTCTAGTGGGTGGCGGGTCCCAGTTCAAAGTTGGTTTATCATCCACCGAACTGCAACTTTAGGTACAATCACCAGAAACCCTAGTTGTTGGAATGGTCAACCAACCTAGCTGTGGGGCATCACCTTTTCGGTAAGAGCAGGCTTACCCTTGGTAGAACTGGGAGATCCTTCGGGAACTGCTATGACTCGCAGAGGAATCCCATGGATTACCAGGTCTCATGCAGGCCATCATGGAAGTTTGAGCGGCCATCTCTAGCATTTGATGCACCAAAAAAGGGGTCACATGGCAAGTCATAGAAACTCCATGAAACTCCACTCATAACATGAATTCCAACCATGTGTTCATCAGTGTTTTTTTTTCCCTGAAGTGGCACTTTTGGCTTGCTCCATCTATAACAGAAAGGGCCCCAAAAAGGCATCTCTGGTCTCCCAGAATTCGTGAACGAACCACACAGGAAGGGCCCCCCAGTTATAAGATGCTTCGTAATTTTCACTGCATCTTAACATATGTTTTACCGGTATATCGACCAAAAACGTGAATCCGAGTTAACTCACAGTTTTTCCGTAGCTTTTTATCCGAGTTAACTCTCTAGAGCTTCCCGTTCGTATACGGGCGCCAAAAACGGAACGCCAGGAGCCCGCAGCGCAGTTTGAGTTTATCCAAAAGGAATGGCAGAACATCTCGTTGCAGGACTGGATCATTGGATCCCTAGGGCCGGTGTCTGAAGATGTGGAAAAGCGATGGTTTCTCTAAGGGATTCAGAGTGGTTCAACTCCCATATGTCAACGTGATAAAAAAATGCTGGATATGTCGGATATGTATGTGTTGCCCTTTAAATGGCGAGAGTCACTCTCGCCAGAAATGGACCTGGACATGTTTTCTAACGTTAGCTTTGTGTTTCACATATTGAAAAGATGCAGAGTATCCAAGATTAACCATGATAAGGGGCTGGGCAATTGATGGCAATTGTATTCTCCAGCTGTGCATGGGTTGTGAATGAACCCAGTTTTGCAACATAAAAACCGCGGGCTCCAGGGTTTTTTTTTGCATTCCGGTTCTCCAGTTTTTTGGCCTCCGTTCTGGTGCCAGAGATTGAAACCGTTGCTGCTTTATTTGGAATATCCTGCTATCGTTTTTTTGTTGGGGAGTATTTTTAACTATAACATCATGTTATCATATTACCTGAATTTTAAGAACATTTGAGTCATTTGAATTGGTAATATTATGGTCCTTGGAATGGAAAAACCATGGAACAATCCTTTATCATGGAAAATCTTGGAACATGGTTTCCAGTCCTAGTTTGGAAAATAGTATGTATCGTGGACAATGGAACTTGATCCTAATTTCCAGTCCTAGAATAACTGGTTGGTGGTTTGGAACATGTTTTATTTTCCATAATATATGGGAGAATCCTTCCCAACTGACTAATATTTGTTCAGAGGGGATGAAACCACCAACCGGTTATTGAAGATTACCCTCTGGTAAACTATATAACATAACTATGGAAAATCACCATTTTTAATGGGAAAACTCACTATAAATGGCCATGTTCAATAGCTTTTTGTATGTTTACCAGAGGGTATAATGGAACACTCCAAGCATCGTTTCTGGAGTGTTTCTTGAGATGACGATCTCGGGGAGACTGTTTCAAAGCAGGGCTGAATTTTGTCGCTGAACTCCATGTGGTTGGCCCACGATTGGATTGTTTGATATTATTAATCTTAATGTGATATATATATAGTATATAATATATAATATATACATTATTGATGACATATTGGCTATGATTTTTTGATGTTGAATTTACATATTTCTATTTTAGCTATATAAGATGAATCATATATCATATGAAACATCGACATTATATTATATTGTCTAAGACCAGTGAAGACCCCATGGAACTCATAGCCAAACACATCTACACAACTGCCAGATGTTCATACTTACTGTGCATCTCACAGTAGAATATGTGAAATCTGTTGATTAGATGTTTATGAAGGTTTCCTAAAAGGGGAGTACCTCTAAATCATCCATTTTAATATGATTTTTCATTATGAACCAACCAGCGTATTGGGGTACCCCCATATCTGGAAACCCCCCATGCCACCTTTGAGGTGACTCCATTCGACAGTCTTCACCCGTCATTAGATGGGGATGGATATTGACCAGCTATTGACCAGCTATGACTTAGGGTACCATCCGGGTATTGGGGTTTTGACTCATCAGCAGATATTGATCAGCCTCAGGTCGGCATTTTGTTTGGATCCCAAAACTGTCTGAGGGAAAATCTTTGGTGGAATCGCCTCATGGTTAAAAAAAACATGCTTATTACAATAAGGTTTTCCCTTCAGACAATTCATGGTCGCTTATTCATCATCCCTTATCCGAATATTTTCCGTTTAATGTATCATATTGTATCCTAATTTTCTTCTGAAATATCCCAAAATATTGTGGTTGGTTCCCACTATGTTTACCACCTATACAATCCACTACAACATCTCGACCCCGTGGTTTTTCAGTTAATTTCTTGCTGCGTAAACCCAAGAACTGCACGTTGATATCCGATGAGATCCCATGAGAAAAAAAACCCGATGAAACACCAAGAAAAATGAAAAAAATGTGACATGAATCCTTAAACATCCACATTCTCCATTTCTTGCAATGAGACATAGATTCTAGATATAGAATGATATAGATACCATGTAGATATACCTTATCAATTACGGACCATTTTCAGATCAATAAACCACAAAAATAAACACAATCCACCACAATCCACACAATTTTTACCACATCGGTGCCCAACCTCCACCGGGCCGTGGTGGCCGGCACGGTGTCCGGCACGGTGGCGTTCGGATGCGTTCGGAGGACAACTGGGATGGCTTTCGCATTGAGGCGCAGAACAAGGTCACAGAGACCCTTCAGGTGCCACCGGACTTTTTTGCAGAAGGGTTCGGGAAAGGATGAAAGGACTCGACTTATATGTTTGAGATTCATTTATGGGAATCTGTATATATACGACTAGTATATATGATATTATATGATTACATATATCTGTATATAATTGGGATATCATTGATAATATTATACAATATATATATATATATATGTGCAATTATGTGCGTATATAATGATGTAATATAATATATACGTATGTACAATATATACATGTCTTTCGGAGGGTCACTGACCTACCCTCCGGTAGGAAATGGCTTGGAAAGCTGCATCGAAAAAAAATAGCTAAATTTAGCCTCTAAATTTAACATAGCTATTGAAAGTGAAAATCTTGACTAGGTGAATATAGGTAAAACATCTATAAATGAATGTCCTATTTAAAGGCATAGTCCTATGACATGATTGGTTTTACCTATAAAATGCCTATATAATTTGACATCGCCATTTATAAATAGGCAATGTCCTATGTCATTTTTTTAAATGGAAGCATCATCGAACTAAATGACGTAGTTGCCAGCAAACCATGTTTGATTATGTATATATATATATATATCAGTAACAAACATGTCTGTAAATACAACTTATTGTGTACATGTATACGGTATATATATATATATGTTCCAAGACATATGCTGTTGATGTATGCAGCATTGCAATATTACTTCCTTTTTTCAGTGGCTCAAACCCAGGTAAGGGGACGCAAGATGGATAGCTGAAGTTCGAATCAATTTGAACAAAACAGTGGTCATCAAATATGACGGTGGGAAACCCCCCTTTAGATGATTAGATAAAGTATTGGATGGAGCTTTGAATGAGAACATCATCAAACTAAATGGTGAATTGTTCCAGCAAACCATTCTTGACTGCCGAAGGGTGAACGGAACTCACTTTAACATGTGTTCTTTCGTGTTTTTTTGTGTATCATGTTTTATTTCACATTCTTCCACTCATCAAAATCAGGGCTTCGAGAAATGCCAAAAGACTAATCAACTAATCCATGACAAGCATCAACCCTCAATGAATATCACAAGGCTCAACGCTTCTGCAGTTCGAAGAAAATGCCGGGGAAGTCACAAAAGATATGGATGAAGTATATATATATATATTATAAAAGGACAGTGACAGTGTAGATTTCATGTCTATATATAATAATATATATATAATATACATAATTATATCAAATGTATATATATATATAGATACATATCTATATACATACATATATATGATTGCGTATATACATATTATATATGATTTCGTGTATATATATATGTATATATATACATATATATATGCATATATATACATATATACATATATATATATATATACAAATATATATATATACAAATATATATATATACACACTGGGTATACACTACCCTTTTTCAATCACACATGTATATATACATAAATGTATTTAAATATATATATATATACATAAATGTATTTAAATAAATATATATATATATACATAAATGTATTTAAATAAATATATATATATATACATAAATGTATATATATATATATGTATATTTAATGTAATATACATATATATATATATATATATACCCGAATGATGAGAATGCGACGCTGAGAAGTTCAAACAAGAACAGACTGAATACTTAAATAAGGAAAGCAGGTCACCTTCACACCAGCCGAGAGAAAAACACATGAAAAAACGCTGTAGGCACAAACATGGGGATGTTGAACGTTCGTTGGATATATAGCAGGAGATTGAACTCGGAAAATGAATCTTATTGATGTGTTTTTCTTTGTGAATGAGGATGTACATATATATATATGTTTTTTGGGGTATTCTATAGAAGATACACAGCTGGAAGTAATGGATAAGCAAACAAAATGGGGATGTAATGGGTATAACAACAATTGTAGTGACAACATAGTGTATTATATATATATATACATATATTTACACGTATATACATATTTATACATATTAGTCATACGTCGGATATATCATGGGGCGCATAACTTGACAGGATGTATTATGGGCTATATATATAAAACCAACACAAAACAACAATGTGGTATGTGCAGCTGTTTGTGACGGGGATGTGAATGAGATATTACTGGGGATGCATGAACACGTGTGATATTCGGATTAGTTTCGAGTTCCAGTTGTCAGCGGTTTCCTGAGGGTCACATCAATTATCGTCAAAAGCAGCAATTTGTTCTTGCCATTAGATCATGGGAAAATTGATTTTAATTGTGAGATAGATTGAGGTTTCAACTTATGAGACAAACCCACGGTTTGGCCACCCCAGTTCTAGTTTGCTTTATAAAGCCCTTTCATTATAATTAGTTATCACTACCATAAACCATAGCTGTTGAAGTTTTGTCAACCAACTTAGCTATCGCAGCTGGGAAAAAAAAACATTGAATGAGGATGCTCGCCTGGGTGAAGACCCATGTCTCCGAGCAAGTTAAGCCTGGCTTGGTGATTTTTCACGGTTTGCTATTTAAAATCACAAAATGTTGCATAGGTACATGATCATGTTTATCATCCACGGGCCATGTGCCATAGCTAATATAGCAATGTTATTTTTAACCAGAGGGTAAGCCTTTTGGTTGAGGCATCAGCTTCCAATTCTATATGCATTCTTCTGCATTTCTCAGGATTATACCATGTGATCAAATCCATTGCTGTGTCGGTAGGGGCCACGATTGTATTTTCAGGGATCTTCACCCAAGTTTAGGTAAGTATAACATACCTGATGACATGGATTCTACGACTAATGGATTGATTTGAATCGAAAATTCAAGCAAACCATGTAGTTATCATGTAGTTCTGACATGTTTTGACACCCATTTCGTGTTTTTTTTGAGTTGTCCTGTCCTTTTCTGCGAGGCCACCCATTCCATTTTTCTAGGCACCCGACTACGCGAGCCGGGAGCCTCAGGAGCCTCAGGAGCCTCAGGATGTCTACATTCCCCTGGATTCTCCAGAGAAAATGCATCGAAAATGGATGGGTAAACAGAGCTCAAATGCTATGAAGTTGAATATAGTTCAATGGTTTCTAATGGTTTTCAAGGTTTCAATCAACATATTTTTTTCAGATAAACTACGTGGTTAAGAAACGTCTTCAAAACCTGGGGATTTTTGAGGGTGGGTGTCTTTTGGGTCAAAACTGAAGGTCCGCAAACCCGGTTTGAACCCCAAAACAGTAGCGGGTAAATGGATGTTTATCCCCAAAAAGATGGCACAATATGTTGCAATGCAATACTTATATATATATATGCCTATATAGGTTTTGATCCATCCCATATATGTAATTTTGACAGTTCTATAGTTGTTTTGATGGTCATTAGCTCCAATCTGTGGGGGAACGCCCACGAAAGTCGCCGCCTCGCTGCTTGATTCAGATGTGGTTACCTCTACCACTTTGGCTCAGTCTTTCAAAGTCCGGACTGACAAGGGGGGCTGCGCACGATGGGTGAAAGCTGGGATGAGTGACTGCGTGATGAATGGAAGATTTTATATATTGATGATACATGGAGTACTGTATATATGGATGATGTATGGCTAAGATGGATTATTATGTAATACGGCTAATATGAATGATATATGGCTAATATTATCCTATAAATGGTTGATTTATAGGGGTAATAGCCTTTTGGGCTATGTGAAAATAATCGATTAGCGATTGAGCCCACCAAATATGGTGAGTATATCTCCCCCAATAGATCCCCATTTTTTATTTTTGGTTGGTTGATGGTGGTTTAAAAAACATATGTTTGTTGTGCTTGTCCAGATACCGGGGGTCGTTTAATCGGTGTTGTTTTTGTCATTTCTTTCCATGGGAAATCCACCGTTGGAGGAATCTGTCGGTTTTTGTTCGGGGGAGCTTAAGCAAATCCAACGATAGAACAGCTGGAAACATATGAACATGATATGCACTTATGAATACATACTGAGTCTACAATAAGTACCCTGGATTCGTCGTGGTCCATCGTATTTATCTCGGAGTGGATGGTTCATTTCTCTTCAATGTCCATGTATAATAATAATAATAACAATAATAATAATAATATTATTATATATATATACGTGTGTGTGTTTGCATGATTTTTCATGATTTTTCTATATTTGGGATGGTCCATGTTCTATAATCTACCTTCAAGTGATGTATTACCTTGTCTTGACATTGAAAAATCCACCAAGTGCATCCAACCACGGTACTCGGAGCTCTTCCTGAGAAAAATGGTACCCTGATGTAGGTATTGACTTAATGTCAGATCAATGGGAATTTCAGGATCCTAAAATGGAGGTTCTGTACCATATAAGGCCATATTTTCTGGGGATATCCCCTTACATAGGCCTTATATAGGCCTTATATATGGTAGGTACCTCCAATTTAGGATCCTGGAATGGCCATTGATCAGATGTGGAAGCTGTAAGACAGTATCAGCCCAATCTTCCAGCAGCCATAGTCATTTCATGTAATTTGTTTGTGTCTGCCCGTGTCTCCCAGAATTTAGCCTGGATCATATAAACGATTGATCTGTTGAACGATGTTGAACGCACTCCCTGACCATTGTGCAAACCATGGATGTTGTGTGCTACGAAGTCTGTCAGAAAGTGATATGTTCCAGAGATTTGACATGATTTCACATGGCAATCGAGAAGAGAACATGAGAACATGATACCCTCTGGTAAACTAACATAGCTGTTGAAAATGACCATTTATAGTGGATTTTCCCATTAAAAATGGTGATTTTCCATAGTTATGTTAGTTTACCAGAGGGTAACACGTGCAGATGATGGCAGATGGTCAAAACATGATCGCAGGATCAGCGGACAGTCCTGTTGGCCCGAGCTGGTCTAGACGGAGGAGTGAACGGCCGAATCATTCAGAAGGTGCAACGGACCCAGCGGAACCTGACGGCCCAGGGGACCCATGTTTTTTCGCACACGACGTGAGGCTTTCAGGAAGGTTCCGCCCCAGGTGTGTTTGATGATTTACAACCCCATCTAACTAATATAGATATATCCATCATAAATCCTTAGTAGCTCAGTTATGAACAACTTACCTATTTTGGGAGCCCTTGCTGTTGGGTTCTCCAAATTACATTAATTTGTGGTTGCTGTGAAAAATTGTTTGTCCCAATTTGGGAACTGGGTCCTAGAAAGCCACAAACCTTGCACATTGATATTTATTGGCAAGCCAGAGACCCACCATTTCCCAAAGTATCTGGTAAGTCGTTGAACGTTTGCCACCAAACCCAGCCTGGTGTTTCAACCAGAAGGTGGGGGACAGGTGGCGTTCAAAGTTGTTTCACAACCTCTTTTCCTCGTTGTCTCAGAATAAGGTACCCAAAAAATATCCGATGGTTATTAATAATATAATACTCAGGATACATTATGTTTAATCCTGCATGATTATTATATAACCATTGGTATCCTGATAATCATTGGTATCCCAATATAATAATTATACCATTGGTTATTAGTAGCAATCCCAATGGTTATTATAGCAAATAATTATACCATTAATGTATCCCAATAATTATTCCATTGGTTATTATACCAAATATAATAATAATCCAATAATTCCAATAATTCCCAATAATCATAATCATAATCCCAATAATCATAATCCTAATAATTCCCAATAATCATAATTCCATAATCATAATCATAATAATAATTCCAATAATTCCAATTTTCCTTCGTTTTCCCCCCAGCCATGCGGCATTTTCAGACCTGACTTTGCGACTTTGCTCCGTGAAGGGATCCCAAATGGGGGAATGGCTCAGATCCAGCACCAGCTATGGCTTGACCAGCTATGGGTGCCAGGCTTTTGACAAAGAAAAACATCCCATAAGCATATGAAATATATATGAAATATATATATATATGAAATATATGAAATATATGATATTAATGATGGTTATACTGAAAGAATACTATCACAACTTTCATACTTTGATACGTTCAGCTCAATGTGATCATTGCATCACCTCCCGCGCAGTTCGGAAGCTGCTGGGAAGTGAAAGCCTCATCCAACTCAGATTTGAAGGTTCGGATACACCGTGGTACTCTGTGGCTGTGAAGGGTGGTTGATATTTTCCCACACCTGCCCTGCGACGTTAGAATCTGCGACCATTTCATTGGGTTTTATTTCACATTGATCAACATCAGAAAGACTGAGATACCATCTGGTTATGACTAACAATTTGCCATGGAAAATCAGCATGTTTAATAGGTAAACCATCTATAAATGGGCCATTTTCCATGGCTATGTTTAATAACTATAGAAGGTAAATTCAATAGTTTGCGATGTTTACCCATAGGAGTTTTGTCCCGTGAATGACACGTGGAATTCCCGTGCCGTCAATGTTGAGTCCTTGTTGGTCCAGCTCTACCTGTGCCGTCAATGTTTGATATTCTGGATCCATGGAACTTGGAAAATCTGAGAAGTCTGTGAGGAATACTTTTTGAAATAATAGGATTTCAAGATAATTCAAGTTTTAATTCCGATCGTTTTATCCAACAGAAAACCAGGATTGTTATGTTGCTGTCACATGCTGTCACCATGATTTGTTGGAGTAATGTTCATTTCTGTTTTCAAACGTGTTTTGATCATCAACATTTGTTTTAAGACAAAACCATTCTCATTGTTGGGTATGTATATGATTGTACATGTATCATTGCACAATATAATATGTATGTATACATGATATCCTATAGCCTCTCGTATTACACTAATTATGTAAATATTCAATTTCATATATGCATACATACTGTATACGTACATATATACATGCATTTGCATATGCATATAGTCACCCCCAGAAAGATAGAGCAGGACCACTTTATCACTATTTTAGTCATTGATTTTACTTTTTCTTATCTTTGTGGGCTGCACTATAGTATATATATATATATACACATGTACTGTACATACATTATATATATATATATATATATCCCATTATGCATCCTCTTGAAGTAATATATATAATTATATATATATATATCCATTTGTATGTCATTTTCTAGCCAATTATATATATATATATATATATATCCCTAAGAATCATTGGCACCTGGTATTGAGATACCCGTATCTCTGAGTGAGGGGTCGGTACCTCGAACCTCTGAGGGAGGGGTCGGGGCCCTCGGGGAACATAGGCCGAGGTACCGAGGTACC
>Ga0126342_10012556_pt1 | contig 15097 bp, 11 predicted proteins | sample Cyp1metagenome_FD_92528 | JGI IMG/M metagenome (GOLD analysis project Ga0126342, IMG submission 92528) | Coral microbial communities from Lord Howe Island, Old Settlement Bay, Australia - Cyphastrea 1 metagenome | ecosystem: Host-associated > Invertebrates > Cnidaria > Coral ...
CACATTGCCATATCTAACTGCCACCGCCACCGAACTTGCCACCAAACTTGCCACCTTAAACTGCCACGAACCTCTGGCATAAGATAGAACCATATGAAAGCATACCTTTTAAATCTTAGATAAAATATAATTGTTAGGCCCACTCTGTCGCGTTGACCTTGAATGATAGGCTTCGGGAAACGACTACTATAGTCCGCAAATGGGGGGAGTTAAGCTGCAGAGATAGGGAAGTCATCCATCACTGTTGATCCAAAAACGCACCGTCACGCACCACCATTTCCATTGGATCCGGATGCTGAACATTTCGATTGTGCAGCCACTAGGCCACTAGCTCTCTTTCTTTGGGGGTTTTCCAAGGCCGTACCCCTGTGATACAAAATATGAGTCTGAGCAGTTTCAAAACGCCAGTTGATTATATAGCTGGCTGATGGTCCTAGTCAAACATACTACTCTAAATATTGGGATTATCATGATCCAAGAACTGGAAATCACCATTGAGGAAGGATTATTTCGGCAGTTTTTTCGATACAATCATACAAGACAATAGAAGAGTCATTATGTTGGGAAATGTTTTGATAGGTTTCCAGAGTAAACCCAAAAAATAGTTCATAATGTACCCCATATATTCGACCTGTTCTTGCCTCCCAATATTCTTCATGTACAATTAACCGATTTTCCAATAGGTTTTAGTACCGGGGGCAAGTATGGCTGTGCAAAAAATGGGGATACGCCCTGATGAAGCTCCGAAAATAAGCAACAAAAAATAGGGAACATGATGTTCTCAATTTTCTTATCCAAGTGATTGGTGTTTTCCCATGGGTTGTCCCATGGAGCCCTGAATTTTCAGGCTGTGCAGGCGGAGCTGCAAGAAGTCCGGGCTGACCCAGAGCTGGAAACTGGGCCGTTGAAGTTTAAACCAACGGGTCTGTTTGCAAATGGAGTATTTCCCAAAAATGTTCTTTATCAACAAAACAAAGTAGTGGGTCAACATGCCGGTTGTCTGGATTGGCAACGGTTTTTTTCAATGACAAAAAACAGGAAATGAACAGCAATGACAAAAAATAGCTAAAAATGAATAGAAATGAGAATACATGAAAGAAATGAAGCACATGAAAAAAAATGACACATGATTATAAAAAAGAGAAAAGCACATGTTTTTTGATTTTCCTGTTTTTTTTTTTTAAACTCTTGGGTTTCGCGACCGGGATAACACCTGCATTTGGTTTTACCTGAGAAAATTATTCTTGGGATCAAACATGTTTTTGCGTCTTTGTTTTTTGATCGGTTTTTTCCCTGCTTTCCCTTTCTCGACAAAAACATGTAAACAAATGAAAATAAGCGAGATTTGTTTCTCAAGGGAAAAAACACATCGCAAACGTGCTGCAAGGTGTTTCTGGTGCGATGTGCTGTGGAAAAATCTTAGATTGTTGGCGCGTGGCCAGCGTTGTCAAAACAAAGTCAGTTTGAATAGACTGAAGTAAAATCACATGAGTTCTTCTATCTATGTTTATGTATATATGTATGTGTTTCTTTTCATTTAGTCTTGTTTATATGTTTGCTTCTGTTTATTTATTTGTTCCTGTGAACCAAAAGTTTTTCGATGTTTTTTTTGTTTTTGGACCGGACCAACCAAACCATGTTGAAACTAACCTACTGCAACCTGCACCACCACTTAATCCTGACTTTAATAGGGAATATTATGATTAATCAGGCTGAAACTGACTTCAGCCCCTTGCAGGTCTCAGACCTACCACAGAAATACCAAGTTGACCAAGCAGAACAGTTGCTGCAGTGGTTAGGAAACCTTGCTGATCCAGCTGAACCCGTGCGCAGTGGGTATCAAACTGGATGCAAAGGAGTACGACATCAGACCAAGAAGAAAAGTGGATTGACGGTAAGTATGATGTCAAACACGTTGATTTTTTGAGACGAGCCAATTACTTTTCAGACTGGATACACGTGTCTGGAAAGCAAACTCAAGGCCGTGTACGTTGTTGCACTTGCGGCCAGAAAGTAACTGCATCCAATTCTGGACACAATGCGTATCGCTTCGGATTCGATTTGGAGCTTTGCAGTTGGCGGATGATATTTTGCTTGACTCACAAAAGAAGATCAACAGTGTCCGTGCTCTCAGGAACTTCTAGGCCAAGTTGCTTGTAAGTTGGAGGTCAAAGAACCCAATGTTTCCGCTCCGCCGAGACGCAGCGACAGACCGAACAGCGTGAAAAGCGTGATGATTAATCAGTGGATTTAGGGATACCCTATTTTCAGACAATCGCATATGTACAGCATCAGCAACCTAGTGATTTATTGTTAATATTGGGGTTCTACTAACCTGTTGGTTTGCATATTGCTAGTACTGGGGTTCTACTAACCTGTTGATTTACATTTTGTTAATTTTGTGAATTTATTAACTTATTGAAAAGAAATCGTTACAATCCTATTGCGTGGAACAGCAACAAACGAACTTGTAGAACCAGTTCGCAAACAGGTTGGTGAACACTGCTCATACGGTTTGGTCTGAAGTTTACTCCCAAATCCCAGGGTTCATAATCAGTCACTGGACTGGAGTATAGGCAAATCGGCTCACGGAGAATTTCTAGTGTTTTGCATTGCTTCCCAGCGATGCAGCAACGAATGCTCAAGCTAGTATTTTCAAGGCTTGGTTTGCCTCCTAAGGTGATCAAGAAAAGCTCCTTGCTTACGGGGCCAAGTTGTGTTTTCTGTTCTGAAAGGGGCTATACCCTAAAATCCAGCGGTTGATCATCGTTTTTTCTCCTAACACATGCAATTTTGGATATGCCCCATTTCAAGACAAATCCACCTCATGGTTTCCACTCTTATAGTGCCCCTGTGGCATCGGAGAGTTTCTTACCCTGTTCGTACTAAGGAAACCAAGATGTGTCTCGGCCAAATCTTCTGGTTTTATCTGGAATCATGGCTTGGTATCATGGCTTGGTCGTGCGGGAACTGCAACCATCCAGTGCCATAGGGAAATTGCTTGGTCAAAATTTCCGCTCCACTAGATGCTTAGCAGCATCCGCAGATCTCAGGGGAGAGGTGGCTAGGCATCTATGGATCTTTTCGGGTGCCTTCGGGTAGTTATTGATGTTGATGGCGCCCTGTTGATCGGGGGCTGTCAAAGGCTTTCACCCATCCCCAGGACGAACATATCAGACACATTTAAGTCAAAAGCATACTGACAATGACAACAAGGTGGTGCCCGGTGGTGCCCCAGAGTTAGCTAAGTTGGTTATAACATGTTAAAACTAGGATCACTAGGATTTAACTAAAGGGGCACCACCTGAAAAAGCTTGTCATCCAACCGGACGCGACTAGGAGACAGTCTCTAAGGTGGAGGTGCTTTGCCAGAGAAAGCCATGTGTTGGGTAGAAATGCCTCAGAAAGGCTGCAAATAGACAGACATTTGAGGAATCTAAAAGTCTAAAAGTCCCTGAGGTGGCATATGAGGTTTTGTCTTCGGCCCAATAGGTACGCCTCTCCGGACTCTAGACCAAACTAGACACTAATTTGGGTACAGTATCTGGATAAATAATAGCGACCTCAGCGTGACAACAAAGATGATGCCAGGGTAATCATCCCTAAATTGGCCAACGTGTCCAGTTCAGGAATCAATGTTGATCAATCTCGGCCCGAGATACGCCCATTCGAGGTGGATAATGGGATCCCCGCTTTTAATGTGTTTTTTTTACACTACGTTATATTTAATTTAACATAGCTATCTGTATGTATGTATGTATGTATGTATGTATTTATATATATACGTAATATATATATATATATAGCCGTCCTGAAGTAGATAGAATACAGTATTTAAAAGCACCTGTCATTTCGTAGGTGACTCAAAAGTCCACATTCTATCTATTCAATTGATATATGTACATTTAGTGAATGATAATATAAAATAGCTATGTAATATGTATAATATATTTATTTTCTTCATTGATTAACATAGCTATATAAGTATGATATTACTCTACAACTTTGATATAGCTAGATAGCGTTTTATTAATAACATCATGAAACATTTATATGAATGTGACTTTGCATACATTTCCTTCACTATGTTCATTGATTTCCGTTGATTTCAATAGCTGGATCAGGTCCGGGAAGCAACTGGCCTCCTCATTGGGTCGTAAGGCGAGAACGAGCTGCTCGTGGTGCCCGATGGGCGTCCTTAGCTATGCTGGTTTTTAAGCCACTTATACCTGGGATGTTTGGGGTTAAAAACACGAACGAAGAAGGGAAAAAAATCAGCTAGAGCCAGAAAGGTTTTTTTAATTGCAAGTGCTAATTCCAATTTTTAATTGCAAATGCAAGGGCCTGCAAGGGGGTACCCTTTGTGCCTGTTTTTGGCAATTTTTTAAAAGGACTTTAATACAGAAAACAGCTTTTTTGATCTGGGTAAAGTTTTTGATGTGGTAAAGGTTTGCTTTGTTTTTTGCTTTTGAAAAGCATGCAATCACAATTAAAAACCATTTAACCACAATTAAAAACACTAAGGAAGAAGGGAAAAAATACAGCTGAGCTGTAACTGGTTCTGAGTTTTTTTCCTGCATCCATACTAAATCTCAATCAGCCCTTGTACAATTTAGTATTGGAAAAATCTAATAATTTGGGAATTTTCTGAAAATTATTTGCAGCTATTGCGAATGCAGCACAATTATTGCAGATGCTCTGGACCAAGATTGATGTCTGTAATTTAAAATCCATAAGGCCTAATTTAAAATCAATAGGGGCTGAAAAATCAGATTCTGAAAAATTATTTGTAGCTATTGCACGCGCTTTACTATTATATATATATATAAATTGAGTATATCGTATTGAATGAACCTAATTCGATTAATCTTAATTAGCCATGTAGTAATTAAAAGTAGTGCCGTGCAAGGTGGTGATGGATGTTTCAGAGATAGGAAGCCGTAAGAGAGGTGGGTTGTTGTGATGCATGGATGGCATAGATAACCCCCTGATGGATCGAAAGGTGGCTGAGGCTCTGAGTCTCTCTCTCTCTCTCTCTCTCACTCTCTCTAACTCTCTCTAACTCTCTCTAACTCTCTCTTCGAAATTTGCTTCACGGCACAACGGCCTGCAATTCTTGATCGCTCATGTCGCCAGATGGCTCCGCACCCGCCGCTTGGCGAGCCTACTTTTCGACCCTCTGGATCTTCTTTCTTCTGACTCTTTCTCTTCGCAGCTTGTATCTTTTGCCTTTCTCTTCTCTCACTCTTGCCACCTCTCCTTTTCCATCTGTCCATACTGTCGGAAGTTTGACTGTCTAAATTTCTTTCGACCAGTCTGTATCTGTAGATTGCTGATATTCTATGCGGTTAGATTTTTGAATATTATATAATAAGAATATCAGCAGTAATAACAAGATTAAGGTAGAATATCTTCATGGCCAGTTCATCAAATGGGACATCCTGAAGATGTTGATTCCGATATTTTTTGGCGGGGGTAGTAGTGTTAGGCAAACTGTCCATGAATATGGATTCATATTGATCTTTAGATTAGTGTTGTATATTATGAAAATGTTTTCAAGATCTATATCTATAAATATCTACCAATATCTCGACTCATTTGATCAGAAACATGTAACTGTAAAATCTTTTGGTTACCATGTAGAAACATGTGGAAACTATAGAGTTTATCATGATTTAACCATATAGGTGGGTTAACTATAAAATATTTCGATACGTGGAAACTATAAAATCATTGAAAAGGCTCATGACTCTTACATTCCACCGCCAGGACGCCGGGGCGCCACAGAAGGCAGCTCAGGAGGCGGCCGAGGCCGTCAAGGCGGCCATGAAGAGCAAGGTCAGCGCCGCATTTCGAAAGCGTCGCGAAAGGCGAAAACGGCGTTGTTTTAGCGAAAAATGGTGAAACATTGAGATTTCACTATAAAACATGGTGAAACATTGAGGATGTGAGCATGAACAATGGTGACGCAGTGGGTTTTTTTAATGACATTAAGCATCAAATTGCTGAACAAGATGGTTGGTGCTTCGTGTGGAATGGGGGAATGATGCATAATAACCATGAAAAGTGTCATCCCATTCCCCCACTGGCTGCTAAGCGCCAGTAAGAAGCAGGGATTTAACCATCAAACATGATGAAGACTGGGTGATTAAAGTAAAGGCCAGAAATGGCTCAAACATGGGATTAGATCCACTAGTTTGTCTTCATAAATGGGTGATGTAACCAAGTTTCGATCATGGTGACAATAACAATTGTTGAGCATGGTGATAATAACGAGAAACACTTGGGTTATTGACGAGCAATCATGGAGATAAATGGCAGATATCAGCAACAAAGGGTCTGGCAATGATGGATTTCACCACCACTCATTGTGAAACATACGGAATTCAGTTTAACCGGCGAAGATATAACCTATGGACAATCCGCATTTTAATTAACATGTGAATATGGTTGCGTCTTCAAACACGGGCATTACCCCCTAACTGACAATTAGATAATAAAGATAACGATGATTAACCATTCGGTTTTAGGGTTTGGTGGGGATTTCACTCGTAGCTGGTTGTCTCTACCGCTGTCACACAGCACTAAAGTCAAAGGCGGAAAAAAATCGTTTTAAGGGGCACCCTATTTGCAGTCACATCCATTTGGGGAGATGGTGAGTGGAACATGTGGAACCAGTCGGCCACATATAATCTGGATGATGCTCGATGATTGAGGCATAGAAGCATTGTCAAACGCGGTCAAAAATAGGGCCCAGTCCCAGTAGCCCACAGAGAACGGAAAAAACGTGTGGCATTTCAGCAGCAGAAGATTGGAAACTGGTGGACTCTCTAGATCCAGGCATCCGTCTCGTGTAGCCGTGCTACTTCAGATGACCTAGATCCCAATCAGGATGGATTACCTGAATCCCACTGTTTACTTTGATTTTCCACGATGGAGGATAGCTACTGCAAGGTTACCCGCACGAATGGCTCAAAGACATAGGCTTTACATTTCGGGTTTATGAACCCTCATCAACCCATACACTTTTGCCGGGGGTTTGGGAGACATCCTTAGATTTGCACGAACAAGTAAGTCTATTTGAAAATATGGTGCCTCAAATTTTGACGGTTTTTTTTGTGTTTGAGATACTATGAAAAGTGCAAGTTCCGGGTTATGCACGATGTTCAGACGCACCCAAATATAGTAATCATTACTATTGTTTTTGGTTGTTTAAAAACTATTTTATCCCTTTATCAGCGCAGTCTGGGTGGTTTATAGCCCCACATCCGGTACTCATTGCTCAAATCCCTTTTCTCGATCATTATTACTAGTACTATGTTTCACCAGTCTTGGTATTGAAACAACCATGGTAACTTGACAAATCCCCCAAGTTTCATGGCAAAAAAAATCTTTGTAACCCCCATTAACATAAACCATAGTATTCAGCAACTTTTTTTCAACTGAACGCGAGCTCGACTGGGGGACCCATCCTGTATAGGCATGGCCAAAATGCGCGACGTTCCCATGGATCCCAGGGCCTGGAAGAGAACGAGGCTCACGAGCTGGCTGCTCTTTGTGCTGGAGTCGCAGCCTCCGAGGCCATGGGAAGCCCCTGGAGATCGCCATTAAATGGTGACAGTAAATATGACGTTGAATTGCTAAATAGTTTATATACGCACTATAAATTGGATATCTATATCCATTGAATGCCATTGATATATATATATATATATTGGTAAATTTGTTAAATTTTATGTTTGCATTTCCATTGGTTAAAACAAATCCAATTATATATATAGCCATTGAAGCATCAAACATAGGGACTTTCACCCACGGATATCAATGGATAATGATGATAGCTGATACTTGGATGTGTCTGAACATGAGTTGGATCTCCTATTATGGTGAACAATGGGGAACATGATGATCAAGCGGTGGATGGAATGGGGTACCCTATTTTCAGACAAACCCACATGTTGAAGCGGTGAGAGGTAAGAAATGATGAAGCCATGGGGATGGATAGGGATATTAACAATGCTGGTTGTCCCTGAAACATAACTGGTAGATCTTCCATATCTATGTCAAAGTTTAATGAGATCTACCCAGTAATTGGGGCATGAACATCTTCCATCAATAGGGGATATGTGCATCCGTATAGGAAGTCTTAATGCTGGTGTGGTGTCCATTACCCAGTATACCATGTCTTGACATGTTTCGACCATGGCACATATGGGTTGGATTTGTTTCCCAATGTTTGTTCGTAAGTTGTGTTTTGAATGTCTCAATCTCAACATGTTGGATGTACTACTGTGCTCCTGAAAAAATGCTGCCATGTTGTGGTTGGCACAACACGGATCATCATGGCGGTGATGATGCATAATGTTGGAAGGTCTTGGAATACAGCCCTGCCTAGAAATTGTGTGCCGGGTCGAAATAGCGTAACTTATATATTTACGCACCTGCATCCCTTGCGCATTGGCATGGTTTTTGAATGTAACATAATGATGTTTACTGCTTTCATATGGGCCTATGATGTGCGTGATGTAAAATCACACAGTCAGACCACCATCTTGAAAATCAGCGAAGAAGTTTTGATGAAGGTACAAAATCTAGCTCCACAGCGAACCGTTCTTTACTTGAGAGTACGGCTGCAAAGTATGCGATGTGACATCATAACCCGGATGAAGGCATCCAAATTTAGCGCCCATTTGCGTCCACGGACAAAAAAAACAGCCCAGACCTCTATGACCTATGCCACATTTTTTGTTAGTTCTTTTTGAACAAGGACCAAGTTACTTGAACTTCATAAACTTGCCACATATACGTTTGGCAGAGTAAGTCATGTTTGGTTCCCCAGGCTGCAGCGCAGTCGGGATATTCTCCTCAAGATGCAACTAACTTCGCCCGCTGCTCAGGGTTTTGTCTGGAGGAAGATGCGATTGCGTCGCCCAAAAGTTGTACCTCCAAACTCCAAACATGGCACTTTGAACCCCAGTGGCCCAAGTAGTTTTACCAACGTTCATGATGTTGCATTGATACTTTGAGCATCTAGAGCTGGGCAGGTCCAACTCCAGTGTTTCTGCGAACTGGGCAACCCCAAAAGCATCAAAGTAATGGTTTTTGTCAGCAAAACCCTGATCTAGGGGTAGTTAGCTGACTCGGAGTGGAAAAGATATATATATATATAGGTGGTGAGTGAAGTATACAATAAGTGGATATATGTGCATTTTAGTAAAAAGACCATGATGGTCATATTCTTGCCATGTTAATATCAAATAACTACATCATTTACTAAAGATGATTTTACAATTATTTAAATATACAGCATATGTTAGATGTACATGTATAATGTTTATATATATGTTGTTTGTGTAATGCGTGGTATGCAACAAGTAGTAGACGATATACATGATATTTATAGTATATAAATACCAATTCCGCATGTTTCGAATGAGTTTTAGAGAATTTGTCCCTGCTACTTGTAATATGTGTAGTCCCATCCCCCATCCCACCTTTATTAAAGAGCCTTCAAGTGGCCTCCAAAATGAATAGATCGATAACTCAACACCGGTTTCTCAGGGTGTGCTTTACATTGCGGAGAAGAGATTATCTTGGATGTCGTTGGATGGCAATAATTCCAAGTGACTGTCTTTTGTTTAGGGTTTGAACATCCACGAAGCAAAATACCAAGACATGCTTTGCTGCTTTGTTTGTTTGATAGATTTGTATAGATTTGTTATTTCTATGGCTGTCCCTTTAGTGATATGGGTTTCCAAATCTCATAGATCACCACGACATGGCCATGGCCAGCCTAGGCCGGCACTGAAGCTCTTGCGGCTGCGAAGGCGGCGACACGTTCGCGACACGTTCGTCGTGTGCAGCTTTGGGTGAAGCTGTTGGACTGGCGGAGCCATGGGGAACATCATATCTGGGTAAATTATAACCTCGCCAGCGGGGTGAACACGCTGGGCCCCGGCAGCAGCGTCTCAACCTTTTTTCACTTCAGGCTCAGAAGTCTTGAGCCAAACCAACGTATCAATATCCCCGGTGATGTGACCTTTTTAAAATGCTCATCATTTAAGGGGTACAAAATGCACATCCTATGTAAAAGCCTAGGCATTTTATACGCCTGGGACCCCCTGGGACCTGCACTAACATCAGTATAAAATTCATCTTTTAGGGCATGAAAGTGAGGAGATTTTTGTGCATTTCATACTGAATTTTTATGGTTCGGGTGTTATCATGTGCTATCATAAGATAGATCTAGGATAAGTGGTTGAAGCATTTTATACTGAGGAACTAGGGGTTATAGGAGAACCTTGAAAGAACATATCATGACCTGAAAGGAGCATGTCATACAATATTTGGGTGGGTTGCCCCATAGATCCTGTCGATCCTGATGGACACCCAAGGGCCAATATATACAGACGTGAGTGGACAATTCACTTCGCTGATTTTTGGTGTCACTGGGCTGGTCGGCAATTGAATGATGTTGCTGCATCCTTTCAATTGCCGACCAGCCCAGTGACACCAAAAAACAACAGGAGAACCGTGAAAGAAAACAATGTATATGTGGGTAAGCGATGGTTTTGGAGGGAAGAAAAGCATATGTAAACAAATATGTTACTATTGAGAAAGGAAAAACGTGAATGGCATTGATACAGGTTGACAGGGTGGAAATAAACAGAACATGGCCCAACTATGCCTGAATGAGGGAGCATTCTATACAATCTTATGGGGCTTGTTGTGTCTAGTGAGCTAGGTATCCCTGATAACCTATGGAGTAATTTTTACTGGGCAATGTTGTAAAGTTGCAGCACTACACAGTGGACATGCTTCAAATGATAGAAGCATTTTACACAGATAGCTGGTTGTTTGTGTTTTTTTTCGCTGTTTTTAGTGTCATCCTTGCGTGGAGTGAGTAACCTCAAACAAGCATTTTATTCTGATTTTTTGCTATCATTTTATACACTGGATGCAGCTGTTTTTTAGCTGTTTGTGCTAAAAATATGTTTGCCATTGCATTTTATACGGGCCCACCGGCTACCCACCATAGAAATTGAGCCCTTAAAACATCCTATGGGCTAATCACCAGGGATGTATCAATCACACGTCGGTCGAACCACTGGTTTTTGGGATTATGTGTTTCTTTCAACCCTATATTTTTTAGAGCTTTTCAGCTCAGTACTGGGTGAACCTTTAAGAACTTTACTGCCCTATACATCCTCCACCCTGTACAGTATGAAATTGATCACACGTGCTCCCCCTCACACCTTGGTGTGAGTCTGTGTGATCACAAGTTTTCCCACTGTTCCTGTGTCAGTGGGTTTTCAAAAGTAGCCCGCCTTTTGCAGAAAAAACACGTGTAGCCGCGCCAATCCTCTTTGAGGTATGGCATACGTCGGCCACGGCGCTTCTGTAGACTCATGAACTTGTAGCCGTCGGTGAACCATCCCACGGTCAAAGTTCCCCACGTCCACCGGTCATCCATCTCGAAATACAGCTCGTCACGAGTGGAGTCAAAGAACTGGCGCCTCCACTCCCGGTGCATGTAGTAGGCCCGGTCCAAGTCCCCGGAGACATCATCACTATATGTTCCCATCCATAGAAGTCATCGTAGCCAGCTCCCGGCTTGTAGTTGATCTTCATTCAGGATGAGCTCATCAGGCAGCACCATTCTCATCGTTTCGTTGAGTGCTCGCCTGCGTGTCTCGACCATGAGGTCCTGCAAGGACACATCATAGCGGCAGGTCCACATCTCCCCACCGAAGACGATGCCCTCCTCCTTCTCTACCATGATCACCTGTCTAGGATCAAGCTCCACCGGAACATCCTCCTCTATGACTTCCTCTTCTTCACTTTCCTCCTCCCAGGTGATTTCTAACCCATCATCGTCATCATCCGGAGGATTGAGTTTGGAGCCTCGTTGACTCCACCGATGACCACGGCAGAGCTCTCTGCTTTGGTGTTCGGGCCCCCTATTAGCCCCTGTTTTTGGTAGCGGAGCTTCGTCAGCTACCCAAGGTTCTCCTGTGGCACTCGGTTCTTCCTCCTCCGAGTTCTTGTGACCACCTTTTTGGGTCGATAGACCAACCTCCCCCTCGATGATCCACCTCCTTTAGGCATGCCCTTCTTGGCTGGCCTTTTAGCAGCCGATGTGAGCGTCACTGCTGCCGTTTCACTGGAAGACTTAGGTTCTCCAGCTGGTTCTGGTACTGGAGCTGCTCCCTGGAGCTGCTCCCTCTTTTGGGCGAGTTGGTTTTGGCATGGGCACTGCCTCCATTCGCAGTGCTGAAGAGGGCTTGATGGGAGGCGTTTTCACTGGACCCCTCCATCCTGGTTCCCCCTCCTTTGGCTTGGGCCTTGGCGGCGGAGCAAACTTCGGAATAGGGCCCATAGACAGGCGGGGGATACTTTCGCCCTTCTGCCGTCGCATCTCCTCCGCATCCGAGGGTCTTTCCTCCTCCGATGTCCATCTTTTTTCGGACCTTCCCTTTTGTTTTCCTTTTGACTCCAGCAGCGCTTCGAGCTGGCTTCCTGTCTTTCCAGCCCCCTTCGCCTCTGCCGCTTGATCCTCCTCCATAGCCCTCTGCTCCACAGAGCTGGCTTCAATCCCCCTCCTTTCTCCATAGGAGTAAACCTTGATATTCCTCCTCCCAGCGACTGTCTCCCCAGGAGTTTCGATGGAGTCTGCCGCTTGTGTGTTTTCACCAGCCTCCTCCTTGACATATTGATCTGCTGATGGCGTGGTTTCAGTAGCCTCTTGATTCCCATTATATTCCCACTATATCCTGCAATGTGGCGCCTCCTAGATAGCTAAGTTGGTTGTTAAACCCCATGAATACTATAGTTGTTTGCGTGTCATAAACCATGGCTATTGGAGTTATGTTCGCCAACTTAGCTATTGAAAACGGGGCTCCACATTGTATGATTATCAAGGATTTTATGGACAATCATACAAGAATAACTTTCAATCATTTTAGTATACATAAACATCACCCATTGGATACAGTAATATTGGATAGTCATCTCGATAATATGGATAATTGGATAATCATTTGGATAATCATCCATATGGATATAATCACCCATATTGGAGTATCATATATGGATAACTGTACGTATAATCATATCATATCATGTCGATAATCATTTGGATATCTGACACTGATAATCAAGAATTGGGATTCTTAATCTATAATTGGCAGTAATAAGCAATAATGGATGAGTAAAAATGTATAACTAATGGATAGATATCCAGTCTGGATCCTTATCGAATAACTATGGACAGCTAATCATAATGGTTATTGCTTATAATTATTTGGGGGTACCACCATTTATGGAACCCCTTATACTAATATTTTATATTGTTCAATACTTATTGCTCCAAAAAAATGGGGTACCATCATCTATTCTGATAATCAATGATATGATCATTTTCCAATACTGGCTCACCTCGAGGCCAGCGGCTTCCCAGATGACCTGTCGCTGCAGTGCACCTCGCAAGCCCTGGGCGCAGTCATCGGCCGCGCCGCGGCGCGGACCGCCCGGGGGAAGCACCGGGGCGGGACTGCCGGGCACCTTCCAGGGCACCCAAGAAATGACCAATTGTTCCCAACAAAACCATGGTGAAAATGGAACATATACATGAAAATAAGGAAAGACTAGGGAAAATCATGGTGGAAACCATGGATAAAAATGGAAAACATGAGAAACAAAAATAGAAGACATTGTGAAAACTAATTGAAGAAATTCGATCATAATGTGGGAACATGTTGAACATCATTATTGATTAACGTGTCAAACATGGACAACATGGATGGATGTTTGATGATGTTTTTTTGGTACATGTCACATGTTCACATCAAATAAATTATTTTGCTGGACGTTCGATGGGAGTCCTACGTTTGACGGTGTTAAATAGGGGGATGAGTTGTCTTTGATTTTTAAAAATTGTTCAGGTGACATTCCAGCTCAAGCAATGTTATGTTTAATGGTTGGTTGTATCACGAGGATATTGTGGGTCGATTTTGGTAGAACGTAGGTCACTGTGTGAGTTTTGAACATGTTAATGGAAACTTGTCATAATCTGGGAGCAAGGTTTTCCGCGAAAACTGGCAACCTGACCGTATCGTATCGACTGACAACTGGAAAATGTCAAGCGAAAATTGTATTTGGCCAACAGGATACATCGTCAGGTTTTCCTCTTGCACCTCAAGTAGGGTATGTCAGTTCATCCAGGGTACCCACACATTCGCCGAGGCTGAAAGCAAATGGACACCTTCCAGGGCTGCCAGCTGCGCTGCAGATGTGGTGCGAAGATTTGTGGTGCCTCGATGTGGAACTCAGTGCGAATCACAATCCAAACATCTTCCGAGACTGTCCGAGACTGTATTTTACCAGCTACAACTTCTCTGGGGGTATTGGGAGCACTAGGGAATGAATAATTGGGATTTGGGATGTATTTTTGTGGGATTATATCCCAGTAGTCTGGCTGTTATAATCACATCCAACCTCACCAAAGATATCAGTAGACTACCCTCAGAATGGTGACTATCATGATTCAGCCAAACAATAGGTTAAAATATGGCAAACGGGATATCAACGGAGATGACAATTAATGCAAAATAAACTTGGGGAAATACTGGGATACGGGGATATCATGAGATATGACTAAGTCGATATGATATTTGTTGTTTAAACCAAAAGTCAGAATTCCTTTGGGAATCTAATGATTATGCAGCAGATTTAGATGCATCAAATGTTCAGACAAACTATGTGGATATTCACCTAACGGAGATTTGGGGATATGGAACTTGTTGGAGTCTAGATCAACAAGATTTGCCCATTTGGGGAGAGAGATGCTGAGCTGTTTTTGTTTGTCCTTCCTGCGTTTGTGATACGTATGTAAAGTCATGTATATATATATATACACATAGCATATATTGTATTTATGCAAATGTATGTATATGTATATGTATGTATGTAATGTATGTATGTATGTAATGTAATGTAATGTAATGCAATGCAATGCAATGCAATGCAATGTAATGTAATGTAATGTAATGTATGTATGTATATATATATATATGTGTGTGTACTGTGTATATATATA
>Ga0126342_10012557_pt1 | contig 15097 bp, 14 predicted proteins | sample Cyp1metagenome_FD_92528 | JGI IMG/M metagenome (GOLD analysis project Ga0126342, IMG submission 92528) | Coral microbial communities from Lord Howe Island, Old Settlement Bay, Australia - Cyphastrea 1 metagenome | ecosystem: Host-associated > Invertebrates > Cnidaria > Coral ...
TAACAATAGTAATAATAATAATGATAATAAGAATAATAATGATAATAATAATGATAATAATAATAATAGCCATGATGATAATAATAATCATAATAACAATAGTAATAATAATAATGATAATAAGAATAATAATGATAATAATAATGATAATAATAATAATAGCCATGATGATAATAATAATCATAATGATAATAATAATAATCATAATGATAATAATAGTAATGAACATAATAATAATAATGATAATAATAATGATAATAATGTTACTAATAACAATAATTATATATATCATAACAATAATGATAACTATTATATATATATATATATTATATACAAGATAGTATTATATATATATAGAGAGAGAGAGAATGGCTACTTTTCAGAGCCCGAAGGAGTATCTGTAATTGCCACATAGCCTGTGGAAAATCCTTCATATCACCCAGAAACTGGACCGACCACGACTTGGCCAATATGGCTTTGTCTGAAAATGGCGCACCCCCACCTTAACTCTCATGGATCATCATCCTTTTGGCCATTTAGATGGCACTGCACCTAGGGATTCTCCAGTTTTAACACACGCCATGTCACAAGAATCACATGATCCGAATCTCAATTCCCCATTCAATCCCTCAATCCCCAATGTTTTCCCATGTTTTCCCATGTTTTCCCATGCCCCGCCATGCCAAGGACCATGGCCCCCCAGGTGTTGCCCGAGACCCGTCGCAGCTTCCCGGCGCTTTCCCATTTGGACGGCACGGCGCGGCATCAGTCGGTGGCACGGACGGAAGAGCCCTGGATCCATGCCCTGCTGATGGCGGTGGGGAAGCGAACGGGCTTGGTCACCTGGTGGACCTGGGGGACGTTGGGGACCTTGGGGATGGATTTGATCAGTTCGATTCTTAAGGATGACAGGGAAAGATTGGGGATGGGGATGGGGATCCAAAAGTTTGAAAGAGAAGAAATATCTGTTGTTGGATCTTTAAGCCGGAAATCTGATGTTTTGCGGGGAGCAGAATTGTCACAGCCAATTTGTTGAGAAGAAATCAACATTTGGAACCATCGCCAGTATGAGCGAAACATAGCGAAACATCAGCTGGTTATGTCCACAAATGGGAGGATGCCCAAACTGTCCCAAACTCACTGGTCTCCCGCTCGGAGAATAGATCATGAAACAGTGTCTTGGAAGTCCATATACTCAACTGTTGGGAGTACCCACTGGATCATGGACAAAACACATCCCTGTAACTGACTTTCCACGTTTTTCTCTGGACGATTTCTTTCATACTCAACGCCAGCATCAGACTTGATCGGGGGAGCCTTGCTTTGACGTAGCAAATTTGATTTCTCATTCTATTCGAGAGGCTTTATAGGATTATCAGGCTTTACAGGCTTCACATCTTCACATATTTTCCTTATATGTAATTTCTCAGTCAAGAATTTGCAATTTTACAATCAATGCATCAGAATGTGGTAAAGAGGAACCTGATTTTTCAGAACGGCTTGCCATCTGCTTCCTTTCTGCAGATTTTCCAAGGCTGCACTCATCAACACGAGCTTCAACACCAAGGGCAAACCCATCGTAAACAAAATAAGCGAATGTTTGAGCAGCTCTGATGCATTCCTCTGCGCAAGCAGGGGCACGATAGGGGGGCTAGTCGAGTGGAGCCAGCCTATGGCCAGTCAACGTGTCCAATTGGTGCAATACATGGAAGTATACTCAAATAGGTCGAGCCCTTTCCCTGTCGTGATGATAGATAAGCTGGTGCCATAAATGGCAGTTGGTGTCAATCTCCAGAAGATTGATTGATGATTTGCATTATTTTGCATCATTGTATGGCTTTGACCGCCCTGAATACCCACTTGAAACTTCTGATGGAACCTTTCACGTGAGAGGGCTGAGAATTCGGGTGTCGTGAGGCATGTTGGACGATTTGCCTGACTTGGACTTTGTCGTCATCGAAGATTGGATCTTCCGCAAGCGCAACGTGGGAGGGCAGCGCCCCTGGTGATCGGCTGTGGGAAGCCACGGGATGATCGGATGGCGGAATGGACAAAAAAGAGAGCGGGTTGGGGGTCACGGATTTTGATTTTGCTGGTTCTGAGTTTGTTTGGGGAGAGTTGGTGAAATTCGGATGGTTGTTACTGTAATTATGTGGTTCCCCTGCCTATAAATTATCCCAGAAGGGTCCCTGTTTTGCCAAATTGTCTGTTGCAGGCCTGCTCTTGGCCGAGGCTGGGAAAGAAACATGGCAATGGACGCTTTCCCCTTTCATCCAATTTTTACAATGCTTTCGTAGGATTTTTCCCTGTAAATGGAGGTTTTAATGTGAACCTCATCTATAAATAGTGTTTTTTTTTTAAAATGTTTTTTTGCATTGCCATGTTTGATTACCGGAGGGTATCTACAAGAGAGGATGTTCATTGCTCTTATAAAGTACCACCTGAGGCTGGGTTCTCGAAACCTCGTCTTGGGAACCAGGTCCAGTCTTTCAAGTTCACTAAAAATGATCCAAATTTGGTGCTCCCCAGTTGCTCCACATTGAAGGGTTAACTGGGGCCACTTCCCTAGTTCTTCGACTTCATTTCCAAGGGCAAGTCTCCATGTGCGGATCGTCCACTGGATTACCCAACGGCCGATCTCCATTGATTAGGGACATGATCTACCCTTCTGGGCAAGGTTTTTTTTTGGCGACTTGGCCAAACCATAAATTAAATGGTGGTAAGGGAAAGTGGGTTTATTTATGGCAACCCTCAAAAAGACGGAAAAGCAATTGGCTATTACACATTATATAATGGGACTTTACCTTTGTATATTTGTTGGGGTTGCTATATGTTAATTCCTGATTTGGCAACAAGAGCTATGGAACAAGTAATCCCTCCCCCATTTTGCGGGCAGCAATGGGGGGGTTCATCATATGATATTGGATGATATCGGCAAAGTTCATATTCCCATGTCAGGATGCCTAAATCACCATTTTTGTTAGTTAAATGTCAATTTTCGTTGGGTTAAACCACGACTTTTGGTGGTATGAATCATTACATCCTTATTTTTCTGGTTGATTCAATTCCAATTCTAGATATTCTACATGGTTTTGTCCCAAATTAGTCCCAAGTTAGTTTCAAATTTTGTTTGTTAATCCATGTTAATCCCAATTCTAGTTGGTTAAGTCGGCATCATCCGTTGCTTCATCGCCTCAGGCGCCACGTCAGAGCCAAAAGGGCGGCCCAGCACTTTTGGCTCTGCGCGGCGCTTTGAGACACGCCAGGCCTGCCATGATGGTTGAAGCATTGAAAATGGAACTTGAACCAGAAAAAAACATAAAAAACGGGATTTTCAATGGCTTTAATTTGATTCGATTCATGAATATATATATATATATATGTATATATATATGTTCCAGCAATTCGAAACTTAGGAATCGGAATCCTGTTATCTCCGCATGTCGTCACGTGTCGTTTCAGTCGGTCAGTTTCCTCGTCCCCTTCGATGGTCGTTTCAAAACCAGGAGATTGAAGGAGACTTCCTGCTGAATCCAGCGGATGATTGCCTCTCTACAACTACCGTGGCGAAAGGCGCTCTGCTGATGCCAAACTGTCGACCTGGAAAGGGAAGCAAAACTCAGTCAAAATGCAGTGCCCAGGTGCCAAGATACACAGCGACTCTGTAAAACCGAGACAGATTTGGGAAGCCAAGAGATGGCTGGAGAGCATCGCGGAGCAAAGCAAGTGCAAGGCAGCACTGCAATGCACTGCATGGGTGTGGCCCCCCAAATTACAACCATTGTTCACCAAGTGGAGTTAGGGGAAAAACGAGATTGATGCACAGTTTCCACAGGAAAAACACGTCTAGCTACAGTGTTTTTCTTTTCACATTTAATCGTTTGCTAAGCCATGACAAATCACCATTCTTAATGGGCAGAGAATCTATTTTCTTGGCCATTTCCGAAAGCAAACTGTTGAATTCGCAGATGGCTTTTCCCTGCTCCTAGCTTCGTTAGGAAGCCTCTGAGATTTTGCAGTCGGCTGGATCCCTATCAGCCATCACTGCCGCGTGGCAGGACCGTACTTTTGGCACCTGGGAGAGATCTTACGCCTGGTAATCCAAAGCTTTTGCCAACCCCCAGTTTATTAGCATGGGGGGTTAATATTTGAATATGCCACTGAATTTCAGCATTTTGTGTGTGTATTTTGTGGGTAACCGACCAATTTAATCGTAGGGGTTTATTCCTGGGGTGACTCTACTAGGCTGCTGCAAATACACTTCCCTATCCTCGGAAACTCACCAGTAGATATTGCTTTGGACTCACCCAGAACGCTAGGGTGGTAGGCGTCCAAGAGTTTGTGAAAGGTAATCTCTGACAAATATGGACGACATAGGGGTTTCTTAAGTCATGGGGGATCCCCAAGACACAATGGGTTTCAATACTAAGTCATGGTCTAATGACTTGGATGATTTGGGGATGCCCCCATCACGTCGGAAACCTCCGTGCGGATCCAAACTATACCTGGTTACTGGTACAAATTTGACTTATCTTCCATCATTCCTGTAAGGAGTTCAGCGACGTTATTGGGACTTAGGGCTGCAGTTGTGGTTATAGATCTGTAAGACCGTGTACATAAGATAACAGATAACACAACCCGCATCAGTTCCTATAGAATCCCTATACTTATACCACCAAAAAGCACTGATTGAGTGGACATGTTCCAAGCATGGCTTCATCACCACCCAGCCATGGCGGCGCAGGCCTTACTGGCTGAGGAGCAGCGTAAGGAGCGAACGCTCAACTTCGACGATGCCTCGACCGATGCCGGGAGCGAACTGTCCGAGCTGCCCGGAGGGAAAAACGATGCAGAAAAGGCAAGTCCCACTGAAGGTAAAACACTCAACACTTTAAAATATTCAGAGAAAAAATTGGTTTTCCATCAACCATCACTGAGGATTTTCCAATCTTTTTTTGCTAAGCAATTACAATGTATTATAATGTATAATCTAAATACAGGTCAAGACATGAGTCTAGAGTGATGGTTGAGTCTTGGGTTGCTGGATTCTTGCAGCAACAGACCAATTGATGGATGAATCATCCATGGAAGATGATGGCAGAAATGATGATGATGATGATGATGATGATGATGACGATGACGATGACGATGACGATGACCGCACATAATTTTTGGGATTGCGAGTGGTGGGTGATGGTGAATGAGCAACATATTCACACTCACCGGATCCGGCCAAACACGCAAAAACTCTGAGTCTCTTCAGACAATCTCAAAATATCTCAAATGGGTGGCAATGGTCGGCAATGGTCCCAATTTGGCCATATTTTGATACATATTTCCAGGTCTATCCAAGAACTGGTTCAGAGGGGGTTACCCTTCTCTTGGGAGTTACAGCCGTTTGGAATACGATTGCTTTAAGAGAAACCCGTTTACCATAATACATGATGTATGTGTGTATTACTGTATATATATATATATACACAGTATATATATGCACACACTAACTATATATACATACTAATGAAATCCAGCATTTTTGATGCTTCAAGCAGCGCTTTTTCTATCCCTTCTGTCAAATTGCGAGAAGCCGCGAGGCTCCTCTCCGTGTCTTCGGCTGCTTCAGCCAGCTCCTCGCTGGTTCCGGGCCCTGGATCCTACTCTCCGCGGCTCGCTTGGAGATTCATGGTGAGGTTCATATAATGACAACGATTCATCATGATTCTATAATATTCTATAGGGGTTCTATAGGGCTATAGGGATTCTAGAATGATTCAGAACGATTCATCATGATTCGCAGTGATTCGTAGAGTTTCATAGTGATTCATCATGATTCAAAATGATTTATTGACATATATTGATTCTTTAGTGACTTTATAATGATTCTATAGGGACTCAGAGAAGACCCACATCGCCAGGAACTATGAGGTGCTGCGGCCCAACTTAGCCAAAGGTGCACCAAGCTTCTCGCGCTACAGTGCACGGGAGCGCCATGAGGAGCCGCCCTGGACTTGGTATCTTGGTGAGACCTTGGACAGGTTGGAGCAGATTGGTTGGATATGTTGGAGCAGAACACACATGAAAAAACATGAAAGGCCATTCTGAGATCATTCTGATATCCATGTTCGAACTTTTCGCCACAAGCGTTTCACAACTTCATAAAACTTCACCCTCTGCAGGATGAACCTGAGCGTGCTGATGATACTGCTTCAGTCTCGCCGCTGTCCAATGATGGATGTCAAGGCCATGTCCCATGGCCAGCAGCTGAGCAGCCATGTTTGAAAAATGGAATTGCGGAAAAACAGTCAGCGCTATATGACTAACAATATCAAGAATATAAGAATGATGATATTTTTATGTTCGATATGTCGATATACAAAAAATAATAAACCCCAGTAGACAGATTAGCTTCGCCATCCCTGAACGTTGCCATCCATCGTTTGACAGGCTCGGTTTTCACATGTCCTGGTGGGAAGATTTTGCCACCGCACAGCACACGACCCAGAAGTGCCTTGGGCCGAACACCGGAACACCGAGGGCGAACATATGTCCATTGATTTACGGGATGCATATGGGGATGTAAGCACACTTTATCTATCTTTGGAAATGATTTGATACTGGAGCTATAGACACCAAGATTGGGGATTATACATATATATATATATCGAACCCATCAAAAACAACCAGTGGATATCCGGAAACAATCATGATTTTCATCCCAGAATCACTCTTCAAATTTCCTGGAAATTTCCGCTCATAGTTAGCATAGCATCCCTAGCCGAGGACCAACTGCCTCCCAGCTGGATGCCGCTTGCTCCGCCCAGCGGCCACTGGGGCCGTGCTTCGAAGCGACGGAGTCCTTGGACGTGCTTCAAGTGACGGAGGCGGGTCCGAGCGCCGCGGACAATGGACAGTGGACATCACCGGGTTTTCCAAAATAAGTGTGATGTTTTTTTTGCCTCGATATGGGTGAAATGATTGTACAAGGATGTATGATGGAGATATATGGAGATGTATGGATATATATATATATATGTATGTATATATATATGTGGGAATATGTATCCTTATGGCCCTAGCCACCCACCCAGTGCTTTCTTACTCCGCCTTTCCATGATAGGCACAGGACGATGCGTGGGCACGTGACCCAGCCACTGGCCGATTGAAAGCCTTGGAGAAGGAGGACGTCCCGGGTCCTGGCGACTATGATCTGCCTGCTCTACCAGGCTTCGCTTCAGCACTTGCGATTGTGACGTTGTGCTGTCAGCGATGATCGTCCCTGATTTTTGGTCCATTTTGTGTGAGGGGGTTCTGCTACCCAAGCATCTACCCTCTGGTAATTTAACGTAGCTATTGAAAATGACCATTAATAGTGGATTTTCCCATTAAAAATGGTGATTTTCAATAGCTATGTTAAATTACCAGAGGGTAAATGTGGGTTATTTCATACATATTGCTATTTCAACAGCTGATGGAACTGGCAGGTGGACCGGCCGCACTCATTGCGCCACCCAGTGAAGGGGTGAAGGAAGAGGCAGGGCATAGGGTGGCAGTGGATCCTGAAACTGATGGCTTTCCTCAAAAAGTTGCCTCACAGAACGTTGCTTCTGTGGAGAGGTCCAGCACTAGCCGCACTAGCCGCACTAGCCACCCCAGGGGGTGCTCGCGGCCGCAGGTTGTGGCACCTGGCCCTGCGCAATACGACTTGCGAGCCTCTGAGGCACCATTCTACTTGGGGGTGCAGGCCACACTTAGTAAATGGGCCATGCCTCAGTTATATGTGTGTGTATACATATATATATATATAATATAAATGGAATACTCTATTATATAAATTATATAACCCGTATAATCCCATTAAATGGGATTATACGGGTTATATTCGGTTATATATATATGATTATATGGATTTATACACCACTTACTAGGTGGGATGCACATCCAAGTTTGGTCCCAAATATGGTGAGCCGTTGCCGTGTTGCTAGGCGCTGCTCTATCCGCGAGCGCCCGGTGGCCAGTTCGGGCTGCCGCGTCCCGACGTCATGGAACATCAACAGTGTCCAGACTATGCTCCTTGGATTCTCTGGGGCCTTCTGTGGTGGAACAAAAAAGCCGTGGTTTAGTTTTATTATGATTTATTATGATTTATTTAGTTTTTTTTTGTTTTAGATCTGGGATGCACCTTTTTTTGAACCCTTTGTTAATTTCGTTGTGTCCTTTGGTTCCTTGGTTTCGTTGGATCGATGCAGATCGCCGGCTACGATACCTTGGAGTTGAACTTCGATCAAGTCGAACCACGAGTTCCCAATGCTCTGATCCTGCCGGAGGAAAGGGAGGGAAGCGTGACAGGGAGGGAAGCACACTGATGGGACGTTGACCTGTAAATTTTGTGGAAGGAAGAGATCATAGATATCATAGATCTTATCGTCAGATCATGTCAGATCTATCACAGATCTATCCAGGACGATTTTTCCGGACGATTTTTCGGTTTCGCGTAAGCAGATGCTGATCCTTACGGGGCATCCCGTGGCGCCAGGAAAGCGAAGAAGCCTTGCGAGCACTGCAAATCATGAAGCATCGGGCACCGGCTGCTGGAACAGGCGAGACATGGCGAGACATGGCGAAAAAAAATGAAAAAAAACTGAATGTTCATCACACATCACACCGAGACACTAAGGATATTGTTAGTGCAGGACTGGAAGCATTGCAACAGGTTAACCCATGCATTTAGGTTGTGATCGCATGATATCGCATGCGCATCTAGAGTGTGGTAGAGCCTCAAGGTGTAGCAAAGCATGCTGATTGCCCAACGTGGCTCGTCTTTGACTTTGATTGCTCGTCAGACCGGACTCTACTCTCGCTTGTCACATTAACTATTCACGACCCGTCTCTTTGAAAATGTTAAGGGACATACTTCAGTGCATCACTGAAATTCATTGATTTCTTAACATCATATTATTTAGATGGATGAATGGATGAATGGATATCCTTATTTCCTGTTTTTTCTATCCCCACTTGTCGATGATGCCTTCCCATCAACATCTCAAGTCGACCGTCCGTTTACCGAGTTTGCCAGGTGCTCGTGTGGGACCTGGCACTTATCAGGAGGACGACTGCATCCTGCAGCGCAGTCGGCCAGATCGTAAGGTGCACCGGGGGCCCCGGTCGTGTCGGTGAGGGTGATCCCCCCAAAGAGCAAGTGTTGGAGTTGATGGGATGAAACCATGGTTAATAATGGTTAATAATGGTTAAATCCCAAAGTGTCGATGCTCCAAATCTTCACGAAAACCACTTCTTGTTTTTCGAATCTTGACTGGCTAAAAAATTGAAGAGGATCACCTGAATATGGTTTATTTTTTATGAAAAGAGATGGGAAAACCATGGAAAACCATCTATAAATAACTACAAATGGAACACATTTCACAGGTGATCAGGTGATAATTTGACAATGTGTTTCTTTTTGGTTTGTCTAAGCACGGGACAGTCCCACGAGGAACGCCCAGGAATTGCGTCAATTCCTGTGAACCATGGGATTAATGGTTAAATGAAGCAAGTGACTGGAGGCATAAGTCGCTTACTCTCCGGTCATTTAACATAGCTGTAGAAAATAGATGAGAATAGCCTACGAACACTTCGATGATTTATCCAGATTTTCGACCATGGTGATTTTCCATCGCTGTGTCACTTAAATTACCAGAGGGTAAACCAATAAGTTGATTCAATTTGAATCATCTCCAGTGTCATCAAACGTGGCAATTTTTTAGTTTTTCACCCCCCATTTAGTTGATGATTTTCCCATCAACTTCCACACTGGATTTACGACATGTTTTCCCAGCATTTCTCATATGTTTCCCATATTTTCTCAGGTATTTTCCGATGTTTTTCATATGTTTTTCATATTTTCCCTAATATTTTCCCTGCCTTTCTATTGCCACAGCTGTACGGCCCCGAAACCTGGAGGTGCTGCCCTGGCGCCCAAGACCAGAAGGACTAGCCGAGCATCTCGCGGGACTGCACAAGGCGAATATCACGGGTATATCACAGGATATCACAGGTATAATATATTTATATACCCTCTTGTTATTTAACATAGCCATGGAAAATGGCCCATTTATAGATGGTTTACCTATAAAAAACGGTGATTTTCCATGGCTATGTTAAATAACCAGAGGGTATATATAATATGAATATATGATCCGGTATATATTTGATATTCTACATGATACTTCATTCGAACGGAACATCGGTAGTGTATTTTTTATTCTATGATATTCGATAATATTCGAACCAAATGGAGGTTTCTAGGCGGAAGATCACCGAACCACATTTTGGATTTTTCCAGCAAACCACGTTTGATTGCCGGAGGGTATGTTAGATAATGGTTTAGAGTCTGTAGTCAATAGAACTGGTTTGGTACTGTACAAAGGGGGTATGGGCTGTGCAGAGCTGTGCAGAGTGAGTGGAACTGGTGGAGGGTGGAACTCTGATGAAACGGTGACTTGCTGTCGTGAAGATTAATTTGGTGCTTGTAGAATTTGAGTTTGGTCAGCTCCTGTGATTGGGAAGATGAAGTTCGTTCATTTTCCCACCACGGAACATCCATTTCGAATGCCAATCAAGGCTAATTCCAGGACAAGTTCGACCACATTCGACCCCACTTTTCACCAGAAAATTTGGTCTGGAATTTGATCAGCGCATGTCACGGTCGTGCGATTTAAGTCATTCCTTTGATCTGCCACGGCCCAGCGTGCCCAGCACTACACACGCTTTGGGCGTTGGCGTTTGGACGATCGCGCAATGCTGGGCGTCGAGGATGATTTGCTGTTGCGCCGCAACAGACCGCGGGCGTGCCACGGCGACATGGGTGAGGGCACACCATGCAGAATCATGGCGTTTCAACACGCCTTTATTGGGACAGCAACTTGGGGTTGGGTAGGTGTTCGAATGCTGCATTTCTGAGCAAGTGTGTGTGTGTGAAATACATGTGTATAGTGAGTATGGTAACAAGATGTAATAAGTTTATTAGAAGTGTTCGGACCTTCCTGTTGTGCCTGTTGTGCCTGTTGTGCCTAGAGAACCGGAGCAGTTTTCAAGATCCATTGATCCAAGAAACGGCTGCTGGAAATCCACAAGCGGTGCCTTTTTCCAACGCCAGAATCATATCTTGGTGGGAACAATGCTGGCAACTGTTGTCAGAGGTTGTGAGTCAATGTTAGTGGTGCAAAAAAAAGGCCCCATTTTTTGACCCATTTACAGCAAGCCTACCACCCCAATCCAGAAGTTTGTCGAATCAGAGCCCCTGTGAGGTTTATTCAACCACCTCATCAGCCACCATTGAAACGAAGTTGGTCTGCGGAAGACATTTGGCGCCTGTATCTGTGACCTTGCTGCACACAGGGCTTGAATCCGCAAGAGTAGGATGAACTGAGGGTTGCCGGCTGACCTTTGGGAGGCTGTATGGGTAACGATATGGGCCATTTTTTAAGGCCTTGGGAAGTTTTTGCTACTCACCTGTGCCATTTTTTCCACGTCGCGGGCAAGGCCAAAGTTGGACGAACCGCTGGGCCAAAACTTTGCGCGGAACTTGGACTTTGACGAATGGAAGGAGATGGGTTTCTAATAGAATTCTAGGGTGATCATGGTGATCTTGGGAGCGTCAGCTGCTGGTAATGTTGGAGCTGATTATACCTGATTTGTTGCACCAGGCCGATCAAACCAGGCTGGATTCCCAGTAGAAATCTCACCAGGAGAAGGAACAGCATTGGCGCTGGCTGGCAGTGAGACACTTCTGCCGCACACGGCCCAGTCTGCGTCTCTCCTACTCTCTGCCAGACTTGGAGCTGGTGAAAGATCGGGCTCCAGAGGCCACATCCCAACTTAAGATGTGACATTTGGTGCTTGAAAGCCATTGATCCTGGTAAAGTATGGTATATAAATCCATATAAATCCATATAAATCCCAAAGCCTACGGATTGAACCCCCAGCATAAACGGCGAAGTCATGGGGGATGGTGCCCCTTTGGTTTCCCGCACCACTTGGCACCACACCCTGGCTCAAAGCCAGGCGGACTTTTCCAAAGCTCCTGGACGTTCCCCAAAGGCCATGGAAGAGGAGGAGGTGCTGATCTTCATCCGGGGTACTGGATCTACCAGAATGTAGAGAAAAAATCATCCACAGCTGTTCCTTCATTCAAATTTCTACATAGTTTTCTAGGTAGTTTATTTCCAGATTTGTTCATCTTGTTTTTCATCTGTCTTCCTTTTCTTGTTTGTCCATATATTTTTTGCATACATTTATTTCCCATTATTTCCCATCCATATTTTCTGAGATCTTTCCCCACATTTTTTCCCACATGCAATGGTTTTTCAGCAGGTGGAAGGTGACCTGCTGTTGCTGGACCCCGCCTGCGGCCACGAGCTGCGCTATCCGCGGGTGCCGCAGCCGGTGGATATGGCTAGACAGCTGGGTCGGAACGGAGGTCGAAACGACGACCTGGTGGATGACTTCGAGGTGGCGGCAGGGGGCGGATTGGGGAGACCAGGGCTAAACTATGGGCAAACTATGGGAAACATGTGGGAAACATGTGGGGAAGTATGGGGGACATTGGAAAATGATGATGAGGAGATCGGATAATGAGGATAATCATGAGGGTTAACAGTAACCACACCGGATTCATGACCAATAAATAACAATAGCCATGACAATAGAGAAGTTTTTTTAAGGGATTTAGCCATGATGTTTGGATTCCCAGTGCAACTTGACCATGGCAAGTAATCTGAACATGATTGAAGCACCTTTTAGATGATATGATATGTCAGCCGACTTTCACGAGCTTACAACGGTTAAACATCGTTAAACCATTACCAGAGGTGAACCACCTTGGAGTAACGGAACGAGCCCCAGGAGTTGGTGCTCTCGCCCAAGCGCCCGGAAAAACGCTCAGTGTGCTTCGTGGACATGGCCAAGGCGCGCCGGTGTTCGGGTTAACATGGGGCATTGACATTCCAACCTTTGCCAATTTTTTATCAGATTTTTTTTGGGACCGATGATTCAGCTTTTTTTGTGGACCAATGGAATTGTTTCTTTCACCAATTTTCAGACCGGGGGCAGGAGCCTGGTAGACCGCCAGAAGCAGAATGGGATCCCCACATCTGGGCGGAAGAAGCGGACAGGGCCGCTGGGTCGAACTGGTCGAACTGGTGGAAGTGGTCGAACTTCGCAATCTGATTGGTTTAGGCAGAGGGTGATGGATGGTGGATCCTGGCTATTCCTGGCTGATGTTTCACTTTCCGAAAAAATCTGGGGTTTTCAGGATTCCCGGAGTGCATTCCGCTGGGAATTGTCTCTGAGATTCCCGAATCACCGCGACATTTTGCCAAGGCCTTTCCTTGGCGCTCAAACAGCTCTGGGACACTGCGAGAAAATCGTGTTGTGTTTTATGGTCCTCCAAGTATCAGCCGGGCCGACTTTACAGCCCATAGTCATCATATGTCATCATAGTCCCCGAATCCGCTGGGTGAACTCTCGACGGTTTTTTTCTAGAAAATTTCATCATAGGACACCACACTATGATCACTATGCACCGATATGCACCACATTTTTGGGACCGCGATGAGGTCCTTTGCTACCAGCCAACAACTTCCTTTGAAACAGCGGATGTCTTGGACCTGCTCCCTGGCTGCACCAACGCGAGGTTCCGGGAGGTTTGCCACTACTGTTTAACCACAACTTGGAGTGATGAACCAAGCCGTAAAGGCGGGACGTTATATTAATCAGAGTTCATCGTGAGGAAATGCAGATTCTTCAGCCATTTTTGTAGGATTTTGTAGGTCTCCTGCTTCAGCTCAACGTCGACTACAGAGACGAGTGCCCACCTACGACTGGGCGCGCTGCATGGGTTTCATGGCGCGAAGCCATGGTCCACCTGGAAGTGGGAATTTCATGATTTGACAACTTTTCAATAATTACCCTCTGGTAAACTAACATAACTATGGAAAATCACCATTTTTAATGGGAAAATCCACTATAAATGGTCATTTTCAATAGCTATGTTAAATTCCCAGAGGGTATATACATTATCCATGGTTTTCCCATGATTTTCCCATGATTTCCGTATGATTTTCTACCACAATCTCCACATCCTTTTTCATCATTTGAACGCATTTGAATCATGGGTTCCCACCATGTTTCAGGATTTACGGATTTCTTGCCAAAGTCCTGGCTTCGGCAGCAACCAGGTCGCCCTGGGCATGACCTGCGGCTGACATCACCAGAGGAGGAGGCGAACTTCTGTCATGGCGAAATCAAGGGAAACTCGTAGGAAAAATATGGGAACATTCCGGAACATTTGCGAACATCCCAATATAACTGGGGGGTTTAATGGGAAAAACCATGAAACACATCTATAATCATTAATCATCTATAAATTTTCCATTCAAACCATGTTTGAGTACCAGAGGGTATAAGATGTTAGAATAGGAATCATCCACAAAAATGGCAACATGTTCTTGTGGAATGGAATATGGACTTCTAACTCCAGATTTATTTGCGGTTTAAGAAACAGCAGATACTGTGCAACGAATGAGCTGAATCACTAGCTGTCAAAGGATCCTGCCATGACAGGCTCCTGCCCTTCTGACCAACTGGGAAGCGCCCTTCGTCGCGCCTCCACGACCGATGGTAGGCAGAAATGGTGAAAGTTTGGATCACTGGAATCATCTCGTGGAAAGGGGATTTTTCTGTGGATTGGTCATCGATGTGCCAGGTCCAGTGACTTCGGGTGATTTTTCGCATGGAGACATTGGAGACTTGGGCTCTGTCAAGTGAAATTCATGGGATGTTTTCGGCAAGTGAATCCAGTGGGCCAGTGGGAATCATCACTCCATGAAATCATGGGGATTTCATGATTTAGAATACGATGCGATGTCTTGACCACGGCATACAATACATGTGGGGAAGATCAAAACCTAGTATACTAATCGAAGGAAGTTTAGAAGTCAAACTTCCGACAATATGGACAGATGAAAAGCAGAGCAGGGCAAAGGCAGAGAGAAGAGAAAGATTAGAAGAGAGAAGATCAGAAGAGAAAGAGTCAGAAGAA
>Ga0126342_10012558_pt1 | contig 15096 bp, 18 predicted proteins | sample Cyp1metagenome_FD_92528 | JGI IMG/M metagenome (GOLD analysis project Ga0126342, IMG submission 92528) | Coral microbial communities from Lord Howe Island, Old Settlement Bay, Australia - Cyphastrea 1 metagenome | ecosystem: Host-associated > Invertebrates > Cnidaria > Coral ...
AGCTGGTAAGGCCCGGAGTTGTTCAAAAGCCGGTCCACATCGGAATTTTTGTTGGATCCAGCGGCATCTGAGGTCCCCACCGTTGGGAAATTTGTTGGCTTTCAGGAACAAGCCGATCTGCTGGCGCGCGTCGGTCAGCTCCCTCTGGTGCTTTGAGACGATTTTGTCCATCTTGCGCTGCACCCCACTGATGGCTATTGTCGCGCTCTCCTGGGGCTGCTGGCACATCTTCACTTAAACTCAGGGACAAAAGAAGGTTCCTTGGCGTGTGAATCTTGAGCCCCAAAAAAATGGCTGCGAGGCAAGGCACCCTGCTGAAACGTGCCCCGTGCCCCACGGGCTTTGTGGAGGATATATACATCGAGCACATATGCTCTTCAAAGGGCACATCGAGCACCATGTATCATCAAACATCCAAACTCGGCAGGTTTTTAAAAGATGCATTCTGGTTGAATAATTAGGGTCGCCTCCCCACCCTATAAAAACATGACATCATTACTACTAATAACTATATAACTATTATACCTAAAGAAACAATGATGATCACATTGTGGCTACTACTTATCACTAAAATTAATCAACTATAAACTATTAACATCAACTATATTGATATAGATAACCAGCAAAACATCAATCTAACATTAATAATAGTGTAAATGGACTATTAACTATAGATAAATCTATTACTATGTTTCAATTGAATCATATGTTTATAGTAATAATAGATAAATTTATTATCATTATATAATAAATAGATAAACTATGTTTATCTTCAACTATTCATCTTTGGGCGCCCCCACGGTGGTCTGCGAGTGCTCGTGTATCGTCCTCGGGAAAATTTTCACGGGAATGTACCTCCCTTGACGCCATGATATATTTAGCAATGTAGCAATAAATATATAAACATAAATATAAATGTGAACATTATATATATATATATACATGTTTGTATTTTCCTGTACATTTTATACATATGCTAAACGCATCAATAAATATATGGTAATGAATTTTAATCTTTTGTAATTATTCATTTTTGTTGGTAGCTACTTTGGTTTCGCAGACCCACAATGGTGTCATCGACCTCTGATGCTCCTTGTGGTGGCCTTTTTGCCGGTCAATTCGCCAAGAATTACAGGGGGGTTCCACAAATGGTCAATCCCAATGGCTGGATGGTTGCAAAATGGAAAATCCTATTCAAATGGATGATGACTGGGGGTAGAAATGGATTTTCAGGAAACCTCCATATCTTGTCAAAGGAAGCTTCGTCAGCAAACTTCTGTGTTACGGACGACGGTCATTGTTGGGCTTCACACCAACATGTCAACCACATCATCATGCCAACCCCATCGCCGCGCGAAGAGAAGAATTGGGTTACAGAAGCTGCAGAAGAAGTAGCTCAGTGAAGAAGTAGCTCAGTGAAAATGTAGCTTAGAGAAGACTTGGCTTAGGGAATTGGTAGCTCAAGGAAGACGTAGCTCATTCATTCACTGATTCAATGAGCCATTGATCCATTGATTCATTGATTGATTTGATTGATTAATTGCTTGCTTGATTGATTGGTTGATTGATTGATGCATTTCTCATGCATTCATTTCCATTTCATGTTCATTTGATTTCAGTTTCATTTCATTTCATGATCATTTCGTGTTGATGTTTTTTGTGTTCATTTCTATGTCATTGTCATGTCCATGTCATGTTCATGTCATTTTAATGCGTCCATGTTCATTTCCATTTCACTTGTTTTCATCTCGTCTCATTTCATTTCATTCATGGATTGATTGATTCATTCATTCATTCACTCATTCATTGATTCACTCAGCCATGATTCTTTCATGTCATTGATTTCACGTAAGTTCATAGGCATGTCAACAATCAATAATTGCTGATGGTACATAATCCTAAATCCAATCAACCATCATCATTTTTTGTGGGATACCCTGCAGTGCACGTTGGAATATGTTGGAACATTGACAGGAAACAGCCACGGATTCATCCACTATTGGTGGTGCTTTTTTTAACCGTATCAAAAACCGTATAGCATCCGTATGCCCCCAGCGGTTCAGCCATGTCGTCGGAGTCGCCTGTGCCAGGCGTTGTCTCTTGAGCTCCGCGTCCAACTCCAAAGCCCGGCTTTCGGCAAAAGCCACCTGGCCGGAGATTTCTGCATCCTGAAATGGATGATTAATGAATATGAATGTTCTACATGGAGCTATATCCATATATATATAATTATATATATATATTTTTAAAAAAAAAAACATACCCCAACGAAATCCTGGTATATCCTGGTTCGGTAAAATGTGTTATCCATTCATTTTCGAGGCCTGTAGTGGTGGTAGTGACTGGTAGTGACTGCGGATGGGATTAATGGATTGGCTGAAGACAACCGGTGTGGAAAAATGTCGGATTTGATCAGCAAGTGCCGAGGTTGTCACCGGAACACTGCTCCCTAAGACAACCGTGGGGATGAAAAGGCCCGTTCTCGGATGATGTTCTTAAACCGAAAAGCGAGCTATTGTTCTTTCAACGAGTAAGCAACACAAAATGATTGTCGATCTTGGGTGGACATGAGTGGACAAAGCCCGCGACGAGAGTTTCAACATGCTTTTGCCCTCGCAAAAACTGTTCTGAATGAGGATCTTCACACCTGTCACTCCCAAAAAAATGTCAAACAATTGGGGAAACAAACCGCATGGTCCCAATTGGTCCCATTCCCCCCCCAAAGATGACCTTCTCAGAAAGTTGACGCCTCTCCTCCTCATACTCCTTCTCCATGGATGCCTGGAATTCACCACGGACACAACGACAGAGTTCCATCGCGTTCGCCCCTCGAGCCCCTCGAGCCCCTCGAGCCCCTCGCTATCATCCCAGTCCGGTCGTTCAACTTTTCTTCCAGGGCTTGGATCTCCACCTGGATCCGTTGGGAATGTTGTCCATGTCGATGTCACGATATGTCAAGATCATCAAATATCTCATGAATCATAAGAAAATAATGCCAAAATCCGATTAATAAACCCCCACCCCCTATAGGTCTAGGTAGACCTTGTGGAGCCCCCCTTAATAATAAGCATCTTCTGAACCATAAAACTTTGGATATGGCTTACGTCAATTACATCTTCATAGAATTCCATTGGATTTGATAAGATTTGATTGTTAAAATCTCATGGATCAGAAAGGGGGTTGATTAATAAGGGGCAAACCCTAGTTACTATTAATGGGGGACATGGGCTCATGGGGGGTACCCTTTGGGAGCTATCCAAACTGATGATTTTTATAAAGAATTTTATTAGAAATCGATCATTTGGGGAATGGTTGTTTTTTGAAATTTTCAATGATCAACTTAAACCTTCAGCATAACAATGATGAGTTCTGAGATTGATGAGATAAAAAGAATTGGACATAAAAATTGTTGGATAAAAAAATGAGATTTCAGCACTGGTGGTTTATTAATCGGGGGTATGCCAAACTGTTTATTAATCTGGGGGGACCAACTTTTTTTAAATTACCAAAAAAATTGGGGCAGTGGTGGTTGATTAATCTGGAGGGGTTGATTAATCCTAACTTGGCATTACATGGAAAAAAACAATAACCAACATGATATCGGAAATGTCTGTGGCAAGCCTCCATTGCCAGGGATTTGCCATGAAAATCTGAGCCATTGACCCGCGAAGCCAGTTGCTGTTGCAGCTGTGCCACCTGCGCCTGGGGACTGTTTGCCTTAAGTCTATATATCCACTGATTTATAGGCTTAATTTATCTATATCTATATATCTATTTAATCTATGTAGTTGACCACGGTCCCACGGTTGAATCGACAGATTTAACCTATATGCCACTTTCGTGTCGTATACAGTGAGGAACATTTAAACATCATATATGCGATATGATACACACACACACATCCATATATATATATACATGAGGAGCTACTGTAGTATATAGCACTAAGAACTAAGTTAATACTAGTTGTTATTGTATCATATGCATAAGAGTACTGTAAGTAAGAACTATGACTGTGAGTTTGCTGATGTAATTTTATATGTCAAATAGAGTCCCGTATTCAAAACCTCCCCTCCAACTAACATAGACCTTGCCACAAGGGTAGAAAACTCTCTCTTTCTCAAGCAGTCAGAGAATCAAACTGAGTTTTCATAGCTGGGATAGTAACCCCTTTTTTTTTGGGTGTTTGAATAAACCCTTTTGACTTTCCGACAAGAATCATCAAAAGAAGACCAACCTTAATGGCCATATATAGCATCCCCAAAAATATGCCTAAAAGAGCCTCCAGGAATCTCCAAGATCTTAGTGCGATGATATCTCCATATTTCCAGTTTTCCACTTATCTTTTTTGGGGGTGACTATGGGTTACTATAGGGAGGTTTCCTATTGATAGTTTTAATAAGTCACTAAACACTAATGACCCATATGATGGGTTAAAATTCGGTACCCCAATCATTGGATGGTTTATATTAACAGGGACTAAAATGGCTGTGGTCCAGGTCTTTAACTTTCACCCATACCCATATCCCATCATCTTCCGAAACATACGAAACCTCCGTTCAAATCATTCAATCAATATCCCATATCGAAAGCTCCATTCATATCCATCAATATCCATTAATCATTAATATCCATTGGATATCCATTCATATCCATTAAATACCCTCTGGTAATTTAACGTAGCTATTGAAAATGGCCATTTATAGTGGATTTTCTCATTAAAAATGGTGATTTTCCATAGTTATGTTAGTTTACCAGAGGGTATCCATTAAAATTCCATTAAATATCCATTAATATCCATGATATTTCCATATCCATGACATATCCATTCAATATTCGGATATGGGATATTGATTGAATGGATATTAAAATAATATTAATCATTAATATCCGTTAATCATTAAATTTCCATTGAATATCCTATCCTCTTTCGGATGAAAAAACGACCGCGCCTTCTGCGTGGCCACCAAGGAGCGTTGCATTTCCGCATCCGCCTGGGCCTGGCTGTGCAACTCCTGGAGCCGCTGGACCTGGCGCGAAACAAGAACGCTATGGATGTACGGAACAGGTGGTTCTAATGTAATTACAATTTGGATATATATATATATATGGATTTATATGGATTTATAAGATGATATATGGTGATTGTATGGCGGTTGTTATATTGCTATTATTGTTATCGTTGTTATTAGTATATGATCACCATATAATCAGAATATACTCCATTATACACTTGATTTTTACCATTGTGAAATATTCTGAATCGTCAATGTCAACTATTGCGATTATTATCTCATGTAGCTGATATATCTATTTTCTTGGATCCGGTTCTTGTAATAATAAAAAACTAATATTATCTAGATTATATTTATATTTAGATTTAAAACAGCACATACAGGGATCAAATTCCATATCATGTCTCCTTCTTGGCAAATCGGACCCGACTTTTGAACTTTTCAAAAGCTATTTCAGGTAAGGAGGTATCCACTATGTAAGGTCTATGTGCAGGCTGCATAAGGATCTGTACCCACCAAATATGCCTATATGTAAAAAAAATGGCGCAATGCCTCCAGTTTTGGTACTTGAAATAGCCATTGCTTTCTCGTGTTCCACACCTGGAAAGTGCTGGGCCTCCACATTGGCAGCGCCCAGCTTGCTTTGCAACTCTGCCAGTTGCACCTGCCATGGCATGGAGCCCCGTCCTCACATCCAAACTGGTGTAAATCAGATGGAGTTTAGGGTACACGGTGCATAAAAACAATTACATATTTATATATATATGTATATTATAGGTGTATATTATATATAACTCATTCATTCACAGCATTGCAACTTGCCCATCCCACCCACCTTGAACATCACGCATCAGCTTCTTTTGCTTGGTGTTGCTGGCAGATTGATCTGACATCAGTAGCCAATCTATCACCCTCTGTGCGAAGTATGCTGGAACTTGAGGGTGGGAAAAGTGAATGGGATGGGATTTTCAAGTTCCAGTCAGGCTTCTTTTTTGAGCCCGACGACAGTTTCACCCTGCTTACATGCAGTTCATTGGCATGTTTGTCACAACTGGTGTTGTTCTCAAACATTCATTCACAGCATTGCAACGTGCCCATCCCACCCACCTTGAACATCACGCATCAGCTTCTTTTGCTTGGTGTTGCTGGCAGATTGATCTGTGACATCAGTTCATTGTCACTGCACTCACGGGTTAAAGACTGAACTGGCTCCTTCGATGATGAAGCCAGCCAATCCATCACCCTCATTGACCTTGCCGCGGGCTTTCATCACTTCGAAACATCTCCTGCACCGCGTCTGGTTGAATTGCAGTGTCACTGGCAGCAACACCTTCTCAGGGTTCTCGGTGAAATTCCATCCGCACGCGGTGTTCCATTTTGCCATGGCTATTTGCCACGCAGCGTTTGTGACTTTGTGCCAAGTGCGTTTGCCTTTTCTACTTTCCGAAGAAGATACCCACAGTGATTGCTTGGTCGCTTTTCTATCGACCATTTCCACTGAATGATCACCTTCACCTTGGGCATGATTTTCCATCTGTCTCACTGCCATAGGAGTTCCCCACATTGGAGTCTTTGGTTGGCATTGCGGAGTCCAGGGCGCTGGTGTGCCCACATTCCACGTGGCACAGCTTCAACTCATTCAAGCATTGATCGCCTGACTTCATGTTGGCGTCCTTGATGCAAGCTGCTACTCCTTCCACAACGTCCTGCGACAAGGGAAACACTTGTCCACCTGCGCCAGACAGTAATCTCGCAAGCCGCACCACTTCCCCTCTTTTGACCTCTCTCAAAGCTTTCGAGGACGGTGCCCAAAAGTTCGCTTTCAGCTTGTCCACCGCGCACTTGATGTTCCTTCTGGATGATGCTAGCTTGCAGGCCAATTTCATGCCCGTCACTTCGGCTTGATTTCCATCAAGTTCTAGTCCCTCTTGTTTTGGAGGTTTCTCTTTCTCCTTGTCTCGCTCTCGCTGCATCCTCCCTCGCTTGCCCTTCACGTCGTGCATCGCGCCTAAATTGAAGCCTCTTCCCAGGCCTCTGCCTAGGATCCTCTCCAATCCTCTCTCCTCCTTGCCATTCCGAGCCTTTGATCCGTGTCTGCCAGCACCGGTAAGGCTCTTACCACCATGTCTTGAGTCAATCTCTCTCGGTGCCCTCCTCCTGTAAGATGAGTAGACTGCTATCGGCTCTGGTGTGGTTGCTCTGCTCTCCTTCACCGTGTCCGCCTGAGTTAAAGAACTTGGAGGCGTGCATAAGACTGTTTGCGTTGATGCGTCTGTGAAACGAGTCTCCTCCCTTGTTCCCGCCATCTCCCTGCTCTTTGGTTTCCGCGGGGGAAAAAGTGCCCAGACGTAGATGCCCAGGTTGCGGAGGAAGGCGCAGCATATGATGAGCCAAGATAGCCATCCTAAAACTACAGAAATTTCGATCCAAGACCACTCTTCGGTCTCCACCAACTCGACGGCTATCTGTTGCACCTCCATTGTGCAGGCTCGATCCATGTTGCTGCAAACAAACTGAAATTCCAAACCAAACATCAAATCAATTGCAACCTTATGACATGAAAGACGTTCAAACAAGATAGAAAATGGGTGAAGAACCGAATCATGAGACATGAGATTACAACCCCTAATCCCCCCCAAAGCTGCGAAAGAGTTTCCTCTTCCATCTCCCCAGCTTCGGATGTCTCAAAGTTCTTCAAAGGCGGCCGACACCACTTTGGATGCTTGGCCCCATCTCAATGCTGCATCTATTCCAGGGGGGTTCAAAGCCGACGTCATTATTCTTTCCTTTGGAAACTGACGCATTGGCACCCCTCCCAGCCGTTTTGGTATTGGTCCTCGTTGGTGTGGACGGCTCAGCCAGTCGGCTTCCACATTCCATGCTCCCGGGATGTGCTGCGTAATGAACTTTCGAAGGCAGAGTTCCTCGGCCTTCAGCGCCAGCTCCGCTCCAATCCAGTTCAGCACCGGTGATGGCGCCGATTCTCTCGCCACCGTTGCAAGGGCCACCACGCTGTCTGCTCTGATCAGCACGGCCCGTCCTGATGGCCATCAAAATCGCCCACGCTTCCAGCGGGCCCTGTCCTGCTGGGTCATCCCATGGGATTCCCATCCATCGTGCGTACTCCTCCGTGAAGGGGATCTCGAGGGCTTCCGATGGCACTATCGCCCTGCTCTGTCGGTCAATGTCGGCGAAAATGGCTCCCACACCCCTTGGAGACGCATCTGTGATCAGCGCAAACTGAGCTGGTACTTGACGAAGTGGTTCGCGCCGTAAAGCAAACTTGTCCGGCTTGTCAGACATCGCAATGAACCACCGTCTAGGTAGTTCCATGCGATGCACCGCTGCCATGAAAGGTTTGGGTCTCGTGTCCTCTCGCTTGCTGGCCCTTTCATTTTCCATTCTGACGTCCACCAAAGTCTGAGATGATCGCGTACAAGATGTTGACGCCACCTGACAGCTTCCCTGTCACCGCTCTGGCCTCTCCGAGCGGCACCATGCCCTTGTTGTGCCAGCTCTCCAACGTCGATTTCACCTCGTTCATCATCTTGGGCGGGATGGAAAGTACCACCACTTCCTCGGCCAGCTTGAGCTCCATGCGCGTTCCGATCCAAACCGCATCTGTTCCACCGAACCCTTTGCGAAACTGCAACTTGACTCCAAGTGCTCCGCACATGTAGAGGATCAACGCCAAGTTTTCTCTTCTTCTCCATCTAGGCCCTTGTAAAATCCACAAGGGATCACCCATGTACAGCTGCGACTGCATCTCATCTGCAGGCATCAAAGACTGCAGCAGCCTTGCCAGCATTGCGGCAAACCTTCCCATGATCAGTGGTGCTCCTTTGAATCCAAAGAGCATTGCAGTGAACACCAGGTATCTACCTGGGTTCACTGAAGGCGCCACGCAGTTGCCCAATGTTGCCCAACTCGTTCTCATGAACTGCCAGGTGGCAGTATGTGTCAGACAAATCTGCCGACACCAGCTCCACTTCATCACATTGATCCTGGTCCTCCCAATTCTCCCTCTGCGCTTTGAGTATCAACCCAAAGCGATTTTCTCTCAGGTACTTCGAGCTGTCCAGGACGTCTCTTGAATACGTGGTAGTACTATTCTCTCCCTGACGCGGCATCTTTCATTGCCTCCACTGCGAAGCAAGTCGATGACTACTCGCCTCTTGACGGCGCCATCCTCCTTAAACTTGAGGATTAGGGCGACCTTGCTCATCGTGCCAACCGGGAACTGTTCACGTAGCTGTTCCTCAGTCAGCTCAATGCAGAAGGCCTTGTCCAGGTACCTTTGTACTTCAGCACGTGCATGACCTGGCTCCTCCAAGAAGCTCTTGTAGTTCTCCGCTCCAAGTTGTGCCTCCATGTCCGGCACCTCTTCAAGCTCAGTGTCCTCCTCCTCCGTCATGGGGAAGATGCCGCAGTACGGTATGCCCTCTGACATACCCAAGGGCGTTCCTGCCCTCACCCAAGACACCAAATCCATCTCTGGGTCTCCTGAATGTTTGCGCCAGGCTTCAAGTCCAGGCCTTCAGCACGTCCTCGTCCAATTGACAGTTCTCACTTCCATATTCTTCTGCAGTCTTGAGGGCTCGTGGATGTTCAGCCACAAACCTCGTCCACAACCTGCGCACATGTCTTTTCCCGCCTCTGCCAGTTTGACTGTCTCATGCCGCCCACATAGTTTTCATTCTCCCGTTCTCTGCGGCTTTTCTTTGATGGTCCTTCCGTTGGGCCAGAACTGTCCTCCACGTTGTCCGCCATCCAAACTCTTCGAGGAGCCTCCAAGACTTGTGCCGTGACTGGTGGAAGCTGTCTCTTCTCCTTGCTTGCCAGCCACCTAAGTTGTGCCTCGGACACCTCCTCCTTCTTCTCCATTTGCAGTGTGGTTTTGAAGATCTTCACAACCAATGTTGCATAGGCTCTGCATAGCTCTTCTGGGTACTCAGCCGCCTTCGACGCCATGCTCTTGCCCACCTGCGCCTCATGCCTGGCCTGCTCCATCCAGGGCAGGCGCACTTCTTTGCCAAGGTTCCTAACTCAGCCAAGCACCCCGTAAAGCGCCCTGGTTTGAACCACTTGTACCCCACCTTGGACTGGCAAGCGCAAGTGTTGAAGATTGCTGTAACTGCCCCCAGGTCCTTCTCGAAGGAGACAAGCTCTGGCAACGCCCAAGCAGGGCCTTCCTCCCCGTCTCACTGCCCGGTGGGTTCTCCAAAGTTCCTGCTGATGGGACCGATCTGCGTCTCTGGCTCTGGATGATCTCATTGATGACAATGGCAGATCTCACTGCCATGACCGTTCCTCGGTCCGCCTCTTGTTGTTGTGCTCGGCTGTTTGATGCCAAGCCATATACTTCACTCCCAGATCTCACGGGACCAGGGCCTTCCCTCGCCGTGTTGTACCTTGCCCGGTAGAAACTGCCACCCGCATGACCTCCATCATATTCTCCATTCTTGGCCTTCTGAAAAATGTTTGAAAAGGGTTGTTCTGCAAGAAGATCGTGACCCGGATTCAAGAGCTTGTCACACGACTCCACGCTCACCTTGATCCCCTCTTAGTCGCACTCCGCTCTAAGTGCCTCCGCTCAAACGTCGCTGGGACCTGCAAAAAGGTGAAGGAATTGGAATCTTCTCTCATCCCTGAACTGGCCAAAGGTGTCGCACCTCTTAAGGCACTCTTCTACTCTTTCTGGGATCTGAGCTGCCAGGCCATGTTCAGCGTTCGAAGCTCTGGACGAGCTTGAAGCTGTGCTCATTGTGCACCACGGCTGCAACATGCATTACACTGATTTGTGCAACCCTCAGTGACTCAAAACGACCTGAACCTTTTGCCTATCCACAAAACTTCAACCAACCCATGCAAACAATCTGAATCTTTCACCTCACGCTCCCGCCATAAAATGAAAAACTTCAACAGGACTCCCTTAATCCATCGCTGCCGCAACGGGGAAGCCCAAGTTTTCCAAACACGGGTGAACTCACTTCTTCGGGCACTGGGTGTTGTTGTGCCCAAGTGACAAACAAATTTGGCACTTATGCGCCCTCTTAACCTTGGCCTTGCACTCGCTTCCCGGGCTCAAACCTGCGCATGGTCCACTGTCCTTCGCCCAGGAGAAGCATATTTCCTCGCCTGATTGGTCCTTGCCCTGCATCTTGTTCTTGCCCTTGCCTCCGCCCCCTCCGCCGCCAGCACCTTTTCCGGCAGGTGGATGACTTCTCCATTTTGCCAGTTCTTCTCGGTCAGCTTGAGCGCGTCTCTTCTTAGCAGCCCTTTTGTCTCTATTGGCCTGCCTGCGCCTCTCATCTTTGTCTCCACTGCTCCCTTCTGCCTCATGCCCTTCAGCAAGTCCAGGAAAATGTGCTAATGCAAGAGCCTCTGACGATGCCATTGGTGCCCCCTTCGAGCCTGAAGCCAACCATGCTGTGGCTGGATGCCGTACTTGATCATTCCAGTGAGTTCCACCTTGAGCAACTAGACGAAACACCACCGACCACGGCCTGTCCTCGTTGAAGTCTGCTGGAACGCTCTTGTTGTTCAAGGCGTTCAGCTCTTGCCTTGTCATCGGCATGAGCGATTAATCCCCAATTTCTGGGCCATTGCGCCGTCATCTTTTCGATCGTCTTCTCGTAGATGAGCAGGGACGCAATCGAGCAAATGTGCAAAGAGATGGCCGCCACCTTGAACACCTTCCAGCTCGCCTGCCACTGCAAGAAATTTTGGGGGCCTGGAAATTCCCTGGCCACAAACGTTCTGTCCCCAACTAGGAAGAAAGCCCTCATCTTCTGATTACGAAGGGCTCTCCTCCCAAATGGGAGCCAAACCCCCATGTCAACATATGGGGCTTGTCCTAGTTGATTCACCCTCTTATCCAATGCCGCCATTTGTGCATCTGTAGGTTCCTCTTCCTCCATAGGCATGTCACCCATCATCTGCAAGTACCTTTGTGACCATGAGTGCGCCGTTTGCAAATCAGGTGGCACCAGCTCGCTTTCATCGGCTTGATCTACTAGTGCTGACATCTTGAGGACTTTCTCTTTCAATCCACTCCCTTTTGAAACATGCCCTAGAACTTGTGCAGAACTCCTCTGGTTGTCACTCAGTGCCCAAGGGTCCACGTCCTCAAACAATGCAGCATCACCACCCTTCTTGAGGTACATAGCCATCCTAGCAACTCGCCAGACCAATCTGACATGTGCTGCCTCTGTTGCTGAAAGACCTACACCTGCAACTTGTGCTTGACCAATGCCCTGCACCACAATGTGAGCTGGGAGTGCTGCAACCACTCGTAGTTCTTGTCCTGGATTTCCAACCTGCTCAAGGAACGCCTCCCAAACAGTTGCCGGCACCCTCAGCAGTCTAATGGCATCTGCAACCGTAGCCACTGCTCTTACCTCATCTTCGGCGGGTAGAACATCAGGCTGCACGCGAGTTGCCATTGGTCCAAACATGTTCAAGTTCAAGTCAGGCTTCTATTTTTGAGCCCGACTACAGTTTCAACACCCATCCCTCCGCCCTTCTTACATGCAGTTCATTGGCATGTTTGTCACAACAGGTGTTGTTCTCAATAATAATCAGCGGCACCTCCGGGGTCTATGTATTTATACATGTATCTCTCTCTATCTCTCTGTCTATCTATCTATCTGTCTATCTATCTATCTATCTAATCTAATCTACAGTAATCTAATCTACTCTACTGTAATCTAATCTCATCTCATCTAATCTAATCAAATCTAATCTATCCATCCATCCATCCATCTATCCATCTATCCATCTATCTATCCTGTATCTATCTATCTATCTTATCTTATCTTATCTTATCTAATCTAATCTAATCTATCTATCTATCTGTGTGCGCGTATTGAAAAGAACTCTCTATCTACCGATCGATCGATTGATCTGATCTAATCTAAGCTAAGCTAATCGATCGATCTATCTATCGATCTGTCTATCTGTCTATCCGCCTATCCGCCTATCCGTCTATCTGTCTGTCTGTCTATCTGTCTACCTGTCTATCTGTCTATCTGCGTATCTGCCCATCTGTCCATCTGTCCATCTGTCCCTTTGTCCATCTGTCTATCTGTCTATCTGTCTATCTGTCTATCTACCTGTGTATCTGTCTATCTGTCTATCCGTCTATCTGTCTATCTGTCTATCAGTCTACTGTATATTCATTTACTTGATCATTTAATCACCTATCATGTCTATATATCATAGTTTTGTATATAGTATATATAACTTATAAATATGATATGTCTCCGTGTTCGTGTATGTGCGCATATCAATTCAATATCCGAATATGATATCAGTCATCATTCACCATCACAGTTGCAAGTGCTTTGTGCCACGGATCAACGGACATTTGCACCTGCAAGCGGCTCATCCCCACTTCGCTCCGCAAGCCCACGGCGGAACCAGGCCGATGCACACGTCGCAGACCATCGATGTGAGGACTGGAAAACACTCCGCCAGCACCTGAGGAAAGGGATCTTTTTTTCATTCTAACTTTTCTATATGGTGTTTTTTCTGATATTTTCTGATCAACCAACGTCTTAGCTCTTTGCACTTTGAAGCTGGTTGATGATTTTATTCGAACAAATTGATTCCAAAAATGGATGAACATTTGACAACATGTGATCCTTTTTGCTTGCTCTGGCACTCAGTGGGCGTGTATCAAGGTCCATATCTCCAGCCCATGCCTCTGCCAATACCTGAAATTGACAGCTGGACAGTCGTACCTTGAAACAACAGACGCCGACAAGCAGGGCCTCCGTCGGTCTCAGCGGACTATGCCTGACCTCAGTCAGAGATGAGCCGTTCATAAGAGGGAGCTTTTGGGAAAGTATCAACCTGCTGCCATCAACTGCGAACACCCGTCAACGACCATCAACAACCTCCGCCGAATGCATCCCTTTTCCGCACACTGCCGCCGTTTTTTGGTCAGGGGATGGTGCTGCGCAAAGTCCTTTGGCTCAGAAATCTTGGCCCAAGCTTGAATGCGATCACAACAGTCTGGAGTTTTGCCTGCCGAAGGCATCATGAGGCTTGGGTGATGGGTGACTGTAAAATATGTCAAGAACCACTCAAGAGTCTTTGTCATGTGGACTTATAATGATTCATCCTTCCAGTCAATGAGGGCGAAAAATCTACCGACAACATATGATAATCTGTGAACTGATTGATATTTTGCAAACAAAACATGAATATCAAGAAGTCACTTCCAGAGCGTCAGCAAATCCATATCTACGTCAGATTGCGGTCTCCAAGAGCCCAACATGACATCCCAACCGCTGGATTTCCCAGGAACATCATACCAGTTGAGCCAGGGTGCTTGCTTACTGTTGTTCAATGTTGATCATATGTTGATGTTTTTTTTGTGTCTACTTTCCAATGTACTTTCCAAAGCATCCTGGTAAATCTTGCCATTCTGATCGTTGATCCCACCACGACCCCCATCCACTCATGGCACCCTGCAAGGACAGCAGCAACACTCGAAGGTCGCCAGGAAGTGGACTGCACACGCTACGAAAGCGGTTCCTTTCGTCGCGGAAGCCCAGGTAGTACCTCCGGGGTCGGGTCCTACTGGGCCACTGGGCCACGACTTCTACGGTGACAATCCTCAAACTGCTAGTCCCTAAGAATCTCTTGAGGTTCCAATGAAATCACCATCTTTCACTGGTTTCAAACTGGATTTCCAGCTCATGGCTTGTGATCATATATTATGAGGAATCTGTGGACTGGGGAAATAGCACATCCTTCATATAATGGAAAATTGAATAGTATAACATACGTAACATGGGGATACATGAGGGATTCCGTATGGAGCACACACACATACATGAATATACATATATATATATATAGATATAGTTATAATATATATATATATATATATATATATAGTATTTATATAGTATTTATATAGTTATGTGATATATAGGGATAGTATAACCATGTATGAATTGGAAACGGGATCGTTAGTGCCCAACTTTTACCACGGCAGCGCGGTATGACTCAAGGGCCCTAAAGCCAAATGTCAACGGGGGCATGTGATCACTTGGCTATACAAAATATA
>Ga0126342_10012559_pt1 | contig 15096 bp, 15 predicted proteins | sample Cyp1metagenome_FD_92528 | JGI IMG/M metagenome (GOLD analysis project Ga0126342, IMG submission 92528) | Coral microbial communities from Lord Howe Island, Old Settlement Bay, Australia - Cyphastrea 1 metagenome | ecosystem: Host-associated > Invertebrates > Cnidaria > Coral ...
CCCCCCCCTTGAAAGGCGGACCGAGACATAACCGGCCCAAACTCTTGCACTTGCACCGCTCGCCCCCTAATACTTGCTACGCAAGGGGGAACTCAGGTAGCTCACCGCTACCTTTCGAGACTTAATTCTGGGATCGAAACAGAAAGTATTTCCACCCGAAGACTCTGACATGTGTGCAAAGGTTGTTGTGAATAATTATTATTATTCGTTGGTAAAAGTACCTGGACATGGCTATGAGTCAACACCCTGGTACCATTCTGAACATCAAAATAGCATAAAATAGCTATGGATTATCATCCCAAAAAATTGTATTTCATGGACAGCAGCGGTCCCGACCCGGCGCCTTTTTGATCAGGTCGGGTTCATCATACCAGATGCAGCAGCCGCCCTCGTCGATGATCCAATTCGCATCATCCCGCGGCCTCTTCAACAAGAGATTGGGGGTAAAAAACTCACAAGGCCGATTCAATTATCAGAATTATCAACAAGATTATGTTCTAATATTTTCCTGTTATAATATGTTATATAATGTTATATATATAATATGTTATAACAGGAAAAGGGATTGAACTTTGAACCAGCAAAAAGATACACCTAAGTGACGAACATGAAGGCCTAAAGCAATTGTGGATTTGAACACCAATGGTTTCCTTCCAAGCAAGGATATCAAAGGGCATGGTGATGTAGCCAAACAAAATGTGGATTAAGCCAACAGCTAACAGACATGGCGTTAGAAGCAAAAAGCATGGTCATTGGGCCATTGGGGTGGTGTTTGGGCTTCAACGTGGGAGTGGGCAACTCCCAAAAAGACAAGACGTGAACAATCGATTCTGAGGGCAGTAAACCTCACTCAAGTCCTTTCAAGGTTCAGTCCAACCATCTGAACATGTTGCACTGCTTCTGGGAAGGATTTACAGTACGCAGCAGCACAACTGCACCACTAAATTGGTGATTTTGGGTTTCAAACCATCCAACAGGTCAATCATTTTGAAGCAAAATAAGCCAAATCACACCATTGGTCCATGATCCAAATCGTGGTTGCGATCCAGATTAGTTCAGCTGCCATCGCCTCAACTTCTGGTCGGGTCCAAAGGGAATGGTCAGCTTAGTGTTGCCAGGCCAAGGTTTGCAGTCCTGTGTCGCCACGGAGGCACGGAATGTTTTTCGGTCAACAAAAATGGAGTTCTTCATCCGGATTTTTTCGCATCTGCGCGGGCTGGGAAAATGATGAACAACTGAACAACTTAGTGCTTAGCAGTGCTTAGCAGGGAATGAGGATCACTAGTAATAATCATCCCAGCAACCCCCAGCAACCCATCCAGCAACCCAACGTAAAACGCACCAGTAAGACAACCACCGAAGATACCAAGCCTTTTTTAGAAAACGGTGCTCCACCTTCTAGGATCCATGCCTGACCGTCCAAAAGGCCAGAAAGTCCCGCGCCTTGCCCCTGGAAGGACACTTGTGGTACCACACCTTTTCCTTCTCAGTCGCAACCTGAGAATGGGGGGGTTCCCCAGAAAGTGGAATTTTACCAGGGAAGATGATAGAAATTCCAACACTTTGAGACCCCACATGGCAACTTGTTTCAAGACCACCTTTGAAGTTGACACAAACGGTTGAAATAATAGAGGATACTCATCCACTGTTCATTCGGTCAAAATCCGTCCTTCTTGGTGAAATGCCACTAAATATACCTTCAAATGTCAAATAGACCTATGATAAGTATATATGTATATGCAGTGTACTATACATAGTGTGTGTGTGTGCGTATCGATATAATATAATATGATAAAATAGAAAATAGTAAGACATAATATAATATAATATAATATAATGTAATGTAATATAATGTAATATAATGTAGTGTAATATAATGTAATATAATACAACATAATAATATAATATAATATAATATAATATAATATAGTATAATATATAATGTCGTATAATATAATATGATATATACACATGTATCCTAGTATGCAGGTACATATACATATGTATATATATACACATACATATACACTCTCCATATGCATATGCATATCCATATACATGTACAGTACATCTACATCTACATACACATACACATATACAATTGCATATATGTATATGTGTGCATGTATATATATATTCACATATTTGTGGGTGGCGGCTTCAACCCCCTCAAAAATCATGGTCATTTGGAATCATCATGGTAGGGTTGAAAATAACAATTGTTTCTTTTCGAACAACCCATCTCCCACTCTACTGAGTCATCTCACAGAAATTGAAAAAAGTGTTTGACACCACCGAACAGATATGCCATAACCTCTTTATTATTATTATTGTTATTATTATTATATTATTATTATTATCATCATTATTATTATATATACCATCAGGCCTTTATATGTGTATGTGTATGTATATATATACATACACATCGCACTCCATTAGTATATATTATATGCATAACAAAACATTACATTACATTACATTATATTATTTTACATACATTGTATACATTACATGCATTACATGCATTACATACATTACATATATTGCATACATTACATACATTGCATGGATTACATACATTGCATGGCATACCTTGCATACCTTGCATACCATGCGTACCATGCATACCATGCACACCATACATATCATACATTGCATTACCTTACCTTACGTTACACTTCATTACATTGCATTGCATTTCATTACATTAGACATTACGTTAGACATTACATTAGACAGTGCATTTCCCTTCCTTAGCTTTACCTTACCTCACCTTACGAGTACCTTTCCAGTATCATGCACTGTATGTGTCTATCATCTTGCTGAAAAAATACCCTCCAGTAATCAAACATACCCTCTGGTAATTTAACGTAGCTATTGAAAATGACCATTAATAGTGGATTTTCCCATTAAAAATGGTGATTTTCAATAGCTATGTTAAATTACCAGAGGGTAGCTATCGGAAACCCCCGAACTAACTGGAGGTTTCAATGGGAGACTTTCCAGCAAGCTACGTTGAACTACCGGTATCTCCATATTAGCCATGGTTATCAACGATTAAACTAAACTATTCTTAATCATTACCATGATATTAACCATTATATCAACCATCATGTTAACCATTAAAATCTATTCTATCATCTCATGACTAAGTTGTATCATCCATCATCAACCATGTTTAACCATTGTAATTTCAATGGTTTATCAGGTTATTTCAATAGTTTATATCAACCTCTGTTTAACCCATTATTATATTAACCATTATCCATTATATTAATCCATGATTATATTAACCTGATCATATCCATAAATAACCATTAGTATGTTTACCATAAATATTAGCCATTTGTTGTATCATCATGAACCATTATGTATAGTAACCATAAGATGATTAAGCATTATATTGTTATGTATCATCAACCATAATGTATAACAATGGTTAACAATGGTTAATATACAAATTGTATATTTAATGGATAGTTAACAATGATAATGGGTTAATATAATTAACATAATGGTTATAATGATAATAACAATGGTTAACCATAATGGTTATTCTATTAATCATCATTAACCATTATGTATATTTAACCTATGATAATATGATGTTAACCTATTATTTATGGGTTAATATGATGATTAACCATTAATATTATTTAACCATAAATATTGGGTTAATGGGTTAATATCATAATATCATAATATCACCATATTATCACCATATTAACCCAATATTTAACCATTAATATCACCATTATATTAACCCATAAATAACCTAATCTCACCCCTCAGGACGTCGCGATGGAGATGGCCAGACCCATGCGCTCCGCGCGCCCGCAACGTCCTGATTCGTAAAGCGGAACGGCGTTCGCGGCGTTCTGGGACGTACTTAGCGCCACGTTTAGGGGATTCGTGGAAACCACAGAAATGAGGTATATATAATGGTTGGTGGTAAATATAAACTGGTTAATATATATATATATATAATGGTCAATATAATGGTGAATATAATGGTGAATATAATTATATCATAGTGGTGAATAGAATGGTAAATATAAACTGGTTGGTAGTTTTAACCATCTTAAAAAATATAAAAGTCAATGGGAAGGATGATCCCATATATTATGGAAAATAAAAAATGTTCCAAACCACCAACCAGTAACGGTCGATATAATGGCTAATATCATGGCCGATATAATATCCAATATAACGGTTGACATAATGGTTAATATAATGGTGAAATAATTGCTTTAAAAAAATAGTTAATATAAAACGGTCAATATAATGGTTAACATAATGGTTAATGAAGGTTGATAACGGTTAATAACGCTTAAAGATGAATGTCTAATAATAGTTACTAATAGTTCACAATGCTTAATTATGTTCAATGACAGTTAATAATAGTTGATAGTGGTTAACAATGGTGTTCGTTGATAACAATGGATACCCTCTGGCTACTTAAGATAGCCATGGAAAGATCCGCCATTTTTAAGAACGGTAAACCCAGGTAAATCATCTATTTCTATGGGCCATCTATACCATGGGTTTCACTGTTAGTCACAACCATCAATCGCCTCGCTGGGAAATCCCCGAAAAAAGTCTTGGCGTCTTGGGCCCCTGAAAAGAGTGGATCGGAGTGTCAGTTCACAAAAAAAGATCAGGTCATCCAACACAGAGACAGACATAAGATTGTGATGGTAAACTGAGCCACCCATCTCAGCTTCAATTTTCAAACGTGATGGATTCAATGGATTCCCCTCCCAACTGCGACTGGCACCAATTCTGTGAATGTAGTTTTCAATGTCGTCTGGAAGAGTTGTCCTTGGCACAGCATCAGGTCAAAATCTCTCGCAAGACCGGCCAGAGATGTCAGAGACACCAACCAGCCGCCCAGAACAACGGCATTGGAAACCCAAACTTGGCGCCCAGTACGTCCCCGAAAGAAGGGGTTATCCCACAATGTATGTGTGTATGTATATATGATATTATATGTATATATATATATATGTCTATAATATCATATTTAGACATATGTCTATATATATATATACATAGAAAGACAGACAGACAGGCAGGCAGGCAGGCAGGCAGGCAGACAGACAGACAGACAGCTAGCTAGATAGATAGATAGATTAGATCTGTATATGTGTATACACATATTTTTACGTGTATGTATATACATATGTATCTGCTACATATCTATATACAGTATATATATATATACACACATGTGTATATATATATATGTATAATGTGCACATATATATATAATGTGTACGTGTATAGATATATAATGTGTACATATATATATATATGTGCATTATGTATCTGTATATACATACGTACATATATGCACATGTAAATGAAGTATACAAGCATAGTCATCAGGCAGCTAGGTATCCGTTAATCATTGTTGATCATCATTGATCCCGGTGGAATCCACTCACCGTCACTAACCTTTCGTGACAACGAAGCTGAGGCACTGAATGACAAAGGGCAAACCAGCAATATCAATACCGCGAGCTGCCACGTCCGTGCAGATCAGAAAGCGGACCTGACTCGCCATCATCACCAACCATTGTTGCGGTTGCGGTTGAAATATTTTGAACACCCAACTGGGATCAGTTTTGGACGACGGGAAAGCGGGAAATTTGTTTTGTGTTGTGCGGGAAATTGGGTTTAGGGACCCGCAAACCATGGAGTTTGAGCCTCGCCGAAACACATCTTTTGGCCGCTGATCGCAAAGCCGTAGATTTGCAACGCAAAAGGCGGCGGCGTTTTCGCCATCCGCTTCCAGCCAATCCCCAACGGAGCTAGACTTGCTGCGCAAAAGGCGGCGGCGTTTCTGCCATCTGCTTCCTGACAGCCAATCCGCTGCACTTGCTGCGGGAAATGCTGTGGAAAATGGGATGTGCGGTGGAAAAGCCACACTGTGCGGTGGTGCGAAGATGTGCATGCAAAAGATGTGCAAAAGATGTGCAAAAGATGTGCAAAGTGCAGTAGCATCCTTCTCTTCATCTGCAAATTTGAAGGAATATGAAGGAATCATCTGTGATTCCCAAAAAATCAGCTTCGGCAGCAAATCCATCGACTTTCCATCCTGGATTCGCGGAAAATGCCGCGGAAAAAGCCGTTGGCACATGCAGAAAGAATGGGGGTCGTGTCATCCGTGTCATCACCAAACCAAGCCTCAACGAGTGAAGCCTACCCTGTTCCAGAAGCGATCAAAACTTGAAGATCTTGAAGGTTCCTGAAATCCACAGTCCTGACGCCTTTGCTTCACGACTGCTTTGAAGAGTTGCTGGTTGTCCTTCATTTCCCTCATGAACGTCTCCAGATAGCCTGTGTAGAGGTCATGGGTAAAGTGGTTGGGTTGGAAGATCTCAGGTTCTTCATTGGGATCTGTCCAGGAGTGGAAAGACCTTCGGATGGGTTTCATCTCATCCACCTGGGAGTCACCAAACCGATCATCTGCGGGATCCGGCACATCTGTCGGCTCCTCCTCAAACTCAGGGACTGGGGCGGGTTTCTTTGGCAAGGGCAAGCTGCCGGTGCGCAGGCCCTGGCTGGCTGAAAGACTTGGAGAGGTGTTGCTTGACGCCATTCTTGCTGTTCGCAAGGTACCAAAATCTTTTGAGGTACAAATGGCTGTGAAGTAGCGAACAGGACGAGGAACATCATATTTTGGGACCATCAAGGCCAAGTAAGCAAGCCTTGATGTTCTATTAAGATAGGTGTAGAAAACCATGACAAAGTAAGAACTTTGCCCCAAACAGGGTGATCACAAACCCAATGTCGAATGGCTCTACGCAGTCACACAGCTTTTTCCTCAGTCTTCAAGCACTTGTCGAACTTTTAGCACGTAGGTTCCCATCTTTGCAAATTTTGTTGCTGACATTCGCATTCGATTTGTGGCGGCCCCACTTTCGTATCCCGTTGACCTTTCGTGGGATTTCAGAAATGATTGGCACACTTCCAGAATGCCTACGCTGCTTGGGTTTCCATCCGAGTTCAGGGCCGTTTCACACATGGTTTCCACTCTGTAGATGTGAATCCCAGAGGTTTTTTGATGGTGGAAAAACACATCCATGGGCAGTCCCAGGTCATCCCAGGTCGACGTCCCATCTTTGGTCGCCAAGGTGCATCACCCTCTTTGAAGGACTCCAAATTGGATCGTCTCTCATCCTGCTCTCGAAGCGGTACTCGTGGGACATGCGGCAACAATCGTGAGAAAAAACTTACCCCACCACCTCCAAGCACTGTGCGCATGTCTCTATTTCTGGGGTACCCCCAGGCCCCAAGCCCTACATTTGAAACCGTTAAAGCCTCAGCTTTCCTCATGCTTTGATGGCCGGCTTTTTGGGGGCAAATGCCTATTGACAAAAATCCATGAATCCATTTTTCGGTGATCAAATCATGGGAAATCCATGGAAATCCCAACTGCTGATGGTGAAATCTGCATGTCTTTGCTGGTTACATCATCTTCAATGACCATGTGCATCTTCATATTGAAATCTCCAAAAAAAAAATGACTCACTATGGCTTGGTCAACTCTCCAGTTTTTCTATGTTTTCTCATCCCCAGGTTTCCATTCGCGCATGCGGCCAACCTGGTTGCGCATCCCGGCCAAGACGACACAGGAGTACGGATTCCTCGGTGCTGGTTGCTACTAATGTTATCAAAGCAATAGTACGCCATCCCCAATTTTCTCATCTTTATGGGTGCTTTAAATCATCAAAATATGGATGGTTTATGACATTGCTTTACCAACATTGGCTGTATATATATACAGTATTGTGTACAACGATATATACCATACTATTTTTTGCATATTGACATATTCGGTATAATGAAATCTAATAGGTATAATGATATGCCCATTGGGGATGATAGCTGGGTTGCACAGGCCGCTGCCACAGGTTAGCTCGACTCTTTCAGGCACTGAATCAACTATATGTTTGGATAAACAATGATATATATATATATATACATACATACAGTATATATATATACATACAGTATATATATATACATGCAATTCACTGTTCAATGAATAGTTCTGCGATGTTAGGATAGTTTCTCCAATCTTGGCCATGACAAAAGGGTGACATCTTCCAGTGACATCAAGTCCGCTGAGTCCAAGGGTGGCTTGTAGCAATGCAATGCCCTAATCCTAGAGGTACCCGAGTCACCACCACGACCACCACCAGCATCATCACGAGCATCATCATCATCATCATCATCATCATCAATGGTGACGCTATCATTAAACATTCATTAAACCAGAACTGGATCTGTGTCCCTTTTTCTCCAAGTGTCTCTTTGCCCGTCTCCATCTTGCCACCATAGGCCTGTCCGGGATTCGGAAATCGGGATCCGAAAACATCACCCTGTTCCGGGGATCGTTTTGGGGCCACCCATATATAATCGGGGATGCCCCATGTAGGGTATAAATCCCAAACGGAGCACACCGTGGATACATTCCCAGTAGATGTGTTTCCAAAATCTTGCCCAATATGACAAAATAGACTGGGGATGTTCACACCAATGGGATTAATATGTGTCCGTGGGTTGATTTGAACCAATGCCAGCGACATTCTCAAGGCAAAAATGAATGGCAATATAAGAAAATGAATGGACGCACCCAACTATGCCAATTTGGTAGCTAAGATGTCAAGAGATAATTACGATTCATGTGGTTTCGATCCTGAATGGCAATTTGACGTCCTTCATTGCGCAAAGTTTCTCTTCAAGTTCCCAGCTAGAAACCTTCATTGAGTTCGGGGAGTTTCAGTAATGTTTGATTACCCAAAGGTACCCTATGGTAATTCAACTTAGCTATTGAAAATGACCATTTATAATCATTTATAGTTGATTTACAAATTAAAAATGGAGATTTTCCACAGCCATGTTTGATTACCTAGTTCGGTTGAGCCAAGAATCTCTGCTTCGAGCTGCTATTTGGCTCGTGTCTTCCCCCAACCTTGGTCCCTCCCAGGCGGTTCAAGTAGTCTTCGAGGTTGTTACCTCGTGGCGTGCCGAGTCGGAAATCCCACCGCGCGAAGTTTTGACACAACTTGTCACTGCGTGCCAGGGTGGGTCTCATGGTTCACCCTACTCTTGTCACTGCTTCAGTCTTGAGTTATCTGAGTTATCTGGTGACATCCTGAGTTGCTTTTGCTTTGTCACATTGGTTTAGCCATTTTTCAATCCCCGTGTTTTGATCGTCCCACTGCTGGAACTCCCGGGAGCTCCGGACAGTCCACATTGGTTCGGCAAAAGACCAAGCACTGTGACCTTCGGCGCCAGTGAAATTGAAACGTTACAGGGACTAAGATTTTTCTGTAGGTAAACCCAGCAGAATTGGCTGGTGAAATCCTGACTTTTCTCGGATATCGACTGCAGTTTCATGGTCAAACGCGGAGTGCTTGCGCCTGGTTTTCCCTTTGCAGTACGACATCTGGTCTGCCAGAACTAAGAGAGACTGCAATGAAATATAGGCTACATGCGATCCCTCCAAAGGAAGTTGCAGTTGGACCAACAGATACATCTACAATGTGTATATATATATACATATATATATATATGTATATCTGTGTGTGTGTCAAAGATACACATATTATATATATACATGTGCGGTTTGCCGCCCTCTTTACGTCCCCCACATTCCGAAGGCATCTGCGATCTTGACCACCTCAGCATCAAAATAGCTGGTGCTGATGGAATCTCATGGATGCTCCGACTCAAAACAATCGTGTTTCTGGGTATTGATCCGTACCCAAATATCATCCAGCCCATAGGAAGTTCCCTATCCACATCCACACCAACTGCCAAAGGCCCTGGCCATTTTGGGCTTCATCACCTTGATCTTCTCGGAGAGCTTCAAGGCTTCCGGATGTTTACTGCAGGGGTGGCGGACCCAATCCATCTATTGATCATGATCTACAGATCCTACAGATCCTGTAGGTCCTGCAGATTCTAGAGATCTTACATATCCTACAGTTTTTGTTGCTAAAGATGTTTGGCAAACTTTGCCAATGTTCAGTGCGGCAAGTGAGGGATTCGCCAGATTTCGCCAGTTCTCTCCATCCGCACAAATCCGCTTCCCAGGCCATTTCTTGGGAAGTCTTAGACCGAATTTCAACAGGGAAATGGATTGGTTTCAGGGAAAATTTACAGGAAACCCCATATTTCATAGGAAAGGCCATAGTTTCTCCCGATTTTCCCAAGGAAACCAATCCATTTGGCAGGAATGTCATTGCCCAGGCCTGTCGATCGAAGACATGGACGCCTTTGTATGGACACCATCCAATTCAGGCTGCTCCTGGACAAGGGAACCTTTGCCAGACTCAGACTCATAACCAGTAAATTCACGTAGATATCATCGTGAATCATGCTGGGTATACGCATATCTGTGTTTGTATATGTATCTGTGCATCTGTGTCTATCTGTCTATCTACAGTATCTATCTCTCTATTTATCTATCTATTAGAGTTAACTCTAAGGGCTTCTAGGGGGTACAATACATTGGTCCTCAACCCTTTCTCCACAGTTGGGACCCATCAACCCAGTCTCTTTCGTTTCATCTCTGCGGAACTTTCCAATGAATGAATCAGCAAATAGCTAGTCTGTAAGTAGACAAACATCTATGTTTCAGTATCTGTGTATCATTCATGTATGTACATGCATATATATATATGCATGTCATGTAAAATCATGTATATATATATACATATATATATATATTATTATGTATGTATACATATACATATAATATTATTAACTATTATTATTAATTAATTATTAACATTAATTATTGTTATTAATTATGATTATTAATCATTATTATTTATTATTATTAACCATAATTATTAAGTATTATTAATAATTATTGTTAATAATTATTGTTTATATTCATTAATTATTATAATGAATTATTATTAGTTATTGTTATTAATAAGTATTAGTAATACTGATTATTTATTATTATTAATTATCATTATTAATTATTATTATTGATTCTTAATTACGTATTGTTAATTATTCGTTATTATAAATTATTTATTATTATGTATGTATACAGTATACATATACATACATTCTTATTATCTATATACCATATATATATATATATATATAATTATATATATACATATATATACATATATATATATACATATATATATATACATATATATATATATATACATATATATGTATATATATGAGTTTTGTGTATAGGGCGATTTGAGATTCCACCATCCCAGCGGCAGTCCTTTGGTGCCTTGGCGCGAACTGCGATCTCAGCATCCGACCACTGCAGATCTTGATACCTGGACTGGTCATCTCGGCCTTCCTTGGCACATCCCCCATCTCGTTAAAGCCCGAAATAGCCGTTGAGTACAACTTATAACATGCTTATAACTGGTTATACATGGTTATAAATGGCTATACATGGTTATAACATGTTATAAATCGACGGATCATTCCTTAAATGGGGTGACAAGTCCTGACTTAGAACTGGTTATAACTGGGCCTGTTTTTTCAGTGGTGAATTAGTCCAAATCCCCATATCCATCCAGTATCATCCAGTATTTCAATGGATTGGTTTAAGGGAAAATCTACAGGAAACCATAGATTTTCCCATTAAATATGGGGCTTTCCTGTAAATTTTCCCCTAAACCAATCCATTGAGTATTGGACCTGGTTCATTTGGGCCCAGTCATGGAGGGTAACTTGGAGGATCATCCCAGGGATCGCAAGTTTCGCTGACCCGGCTTACTCCACTTTTTCGAATTTCGATCGTCCCATGAGTGGCTAAAACTAAGCCCACATCATATATATATATGATATTTTAAACTAACCCCACATATAGATCAATTCTATATGATCATAGAATTATCCCCACGGATTTATAATATAGTACTATATGACTATATATATATATATATATATTTGAATGGGATGGTCCTCTAGGACTTCACAGCTTTTTTGCCTCGGCCACAAAAAAAAGGGCACGGATCGATGTACAGCACCACATGGTGCACGGTCTCCGGGACGGAGTCCTCGCTCTGAAAGTGCGGAGGAATCATGTAGGGACCCTGTATTAACATGTTATATAATTGCATACCTACATGTAGATATATATATATATAGTATCAATATAGATATATATGTATATGTGAAATACTACTAAAACACAATGATCACAATTTGCTAAACCCAATGAAAATTGTATATATGCATATACCATCCATGATAAAATCCCACATGACTCGGTACTTGGACGCCAGCTGGCCCGGCCCGGGTGCCTTGCCCTTGAGGTCAACCCAGATGGGTCGATCCGTGATGTCATCAATCATCTGTCTCACCTGCAGAAAAAAACACCTGAAAAAAAGCCCCACCTGGTGATGGTTTTGATGGTTTTGATGGTTTTGATGGTTTAATGCCAGAAAAATGCCGGAAAATACGGCTTTTTGGAGGAAATTCAAAGATGTTGATGAGATAACAATCATGGGAAATCGCCTTCAAAGAGATCAGTTAGCTTCCACTTAGACACTTAGATCTACGTCGTAGCTTTCCAGGGGCATAAGCAGGGCCGGCATTGCTAAATCACCATGCCGCCTCCGGAGTATGTAGTGTGGCACTGAAGAAGAGGGTCTGTACCTTAGCATGAATCATGCTCAGTCGACAGAAAAGCGGCAAAAAATATCGGCTTCTGGCCATTGAAGCAAGTTTCGAAGGGGAAATTCAATCTACTGTAGTGGATCTCACGGCAAGAAATGGCTTGCTCATGCCAACCTCAACTCATCCATGTGTCGTATTACATTTACATACATTTGCCCGAGAAATCAGCCAAATGTAGACTGCACAGGTAAACATACATTACGGGGATTACCGTGTTGAAGAAATTTAAATGAAAAGTACACGAATGTTAATTACATCTTGGTAAATATACGTGTGTGTATATGAAGCAAAGCTGACACTTTGGGCATGACTTTGCTGATGGAAAAATACATTGAAAAATACGGTGGTTTCTAACAAAGGACTCGTCCGAGGAGTCAACAACGACCTTTTTTTGGCTCCCGAACTCGGTCTCTTCTGCCACGCTTGATCTGTGCGTTCAGCCGAGGGATCTCCTGTGCACTCGAGTAGCCAGCAGGCGTCATTTTAATTTTGAGCTTCCAGTAGCTTCACATACTGTGGATGGACCGGATGGAATAAATCCCTGCGCTAGTTGGTAACTATGAAGGTAACTATGAAGGTAACTATGAAACACTGTAAATAATGGGATTATAACAGGATTATAAAGGGATAAACCATCTACCAACTAGTGCAGGATTTCTTCCATCCTCAGTATCATGGAAGGAGATGATCATGTTGAAAATGAATGTTGGAAGCTACTGCAAAGTACTGCTTGCATGTTTTTCTTATGTTAGTGGGTAGCTTTCCAGATGCAGCTGTCCATGGACAACCTGTGGTTTCAGGTCTTGAATGATGGGCATTTGGCCCCAACAACCATGGCTACTTTCGGCTGGTATCTCCATTTGCATGGTGGGATTCACATTCATAAACCATCCCAATCCCCAATACAATAGTAGGATATAGTAGTTATGTAAATGTATGAAATTGGGTATACCCTCTGGTAAACTGTCCCATAACTATGGAAAGATCCACCATTTTTAATGGGTAAATCAACTATTTCAATGGGCCATTTTCAATTGCTATTTTGACATAACCAGAGGGTACCCCCCCTATTCTCATTATCGCCAGGTCAGATCCCGCTGTACTGTTGCTAAGAGCTGCAAAAATTTACGCTTGGTCAACCCCCCATTGAAAACGATATTCAGGATATATAGAGTGCACCCTGAAGTCCTAAAGAATCTCTGTTTTGATTCTAATCACCAGGAAATAGCCTCTGGTAAATTAACATAGACCCTTTCGCAGGGCTTGGAACCATTTGTTTCCACTAAAAAATGTGGCTTTCAGGGTCGAACTGTGAATTTACCACAGGTAATGTCTGTTCCTTCAGATCGCTATGTGAGGGTTTCCTAAAATTCGGGGACCCCCAGTTCTCATCCATTTATAGATGGATCTTCCACTTTTTCCCTAACCCTTTTGGGGATCCCCCATGACTATGGAAACCTCCTCGGGTCACACCATGGCCTCGGGACCCTCGGCTGCCAGCCGACTGCGGGCGTCCTTTCGATCATCCTTCTTTTGAAGGTCGTCGGCCTCATCGAGGACCAGAAACTTCAGGTGAGTCACGTCCTGCGTGGGAAAACCACGGTGGAAAACGCTTTGAACCACTGATGGATGCCATAGGAAAACCATTGGAAAACAAAACACATAGGAAAACATAGAAAAACAATAGGAAACCCCATAGGAAAACACGGGGAAATCGGGAAATCCATCTGTAAATGGGGATCTATAGGGGGATCAAATGGGATATTTTACGAGACTTCGATGTTTTGCGGCAGTTCGAGCTGTGGGATGATCCTTCTGATTCGAATGATTCTGAGTGACGGCCTCTACCTCAAAGCATGTTAGGATAAGAAAAAATCGATGGCCACTGCTGCGTTTTTCCCAGAACCATATTTATGCACATGGCACTGGTACTTACTCTACATCACCTTGAACAAAACGGAACTGGCGAACCTAAGGATTCATGGTTTAAGATGGTTCATGATGGTTGAAGACTGTTGATAATGTTTGACCATCATATAGCCATTTCAGTTTGGCCGATGGCGCTTGACCAGAGATGCGTATCCACCGTTTCGCCGCCAGACATAAGGCCCCGCACCAACTTCCCTCGTCTCACATAATCCATCAACTTCTGCAGGGTGCCCACCTGGACCCCAGAAGCTTGGGTCACAGCTTCTTGGAAAAGAAGCAAGCTGAAAACTACCGTCCAAAGTGGTTGAAACTGGAAAAAAATGAATCAACACTAGAAACTATCTGGACTCATATATATATATATACATACATACATACATACATATATATACATACATACATACACATATACATACATACATACATACATACATACATACATACATACATACACACATACACACATACATACATACA
>Ga0126342_10012560_pt1 | contig 15096 bp, 17 predicted proteins | sample Cyp1metagenome_FD_92528 | JGI IMG/M metagenome (GOLD analysis project Ga0126342, IMG submission 92528) | Coral microbial communities from Lord Howe Island, Old Settlement Bay, Australia - Cyphastrea 1 metagenome | ecosystem: Host-associated > Invertebrates > Cnidaria > Coral ...
CAGTAAAACCATGTATTGTATATATCATCGATCTGCCCGATAGCGTTGGTTCAAAAGAGCTGAGTGCTTAACGGTGTTAGCTTAGTATTTCACCCCATTGTCGGTTGACCTGGTAAAATACATATACAAAATATTTTGTAAATAAAATACATATATATATAATGTAAATATTTGTATATACATAAATATATACTTACAGCAGAGAAAATTATTATACACATATTGAGATATGTGTTGTGTATATATATATATGTACTGTATAAGTATAGATTAAAATAAAATGAATGTATATTGTATTTATATTAAACAGATACGCGTAGACTATTTAAATATTTAAACAGAACAAATATGTAAGCAACCAAACACATGCTGAGGTGGGTGGCATCGCATTGGTCTTGATCTACGGCGCCGCATTCGTGGCTGCTTTGGCCAATCCATTGACCAAGCGACGACAGGAGGTAGGGGGTGGTTGCAGTTTCATGGACTGCCAAACGCAATTGGTATTGAACTACCCTCCGGCGTCATCAAACATGGCTAGCCGGGAAAGTCATTGAACCAAATGGTGCTTTTAATGTTTGTTTAAATCGTCTAATTTATAGATGGGGATTTTCCACTAAACCATGTTTGATGTTTCATTGGATGATCCCAACTCATGGTTTGCAGGTAAAGGCAGAAGTGGATGCCATGAAGAGAGCATAGGCTCTGGCCTCTCTGGGCTCTCTGGGCTGTGGCAGCTGGTGACAGTCCAAGGCCAGAAGTGTGCCGAAGGGCGACGCCCATCCGCGCAGACCCTGGTCACTTTTTCACACGCAAACAGAGGGTGCAGCGTGGAAAAGAACATTGCAGCGGTGTTCTGCAACCGGCAGAGATGTGGACAGAGTTCAAGTCTTGCTTCCTGGAAACCTGGAAACCCTTGATTTTTTGGGATGATTTTGGTCCATGGCCATCTCAGTTTTGGGGTGGCCAAATGGTCCTGACTCCACAGTTACCATGCGAAGACCCAGGCGGTACTGCTGTTGTGTCATTTTACCAACAGCTGCTGCAGGTGGTTGCCGCTGCCATGAAGGCTGGGCTGATCCAGAAATATTCATAGTATTCTGAGTACATACATATATCAGAACACTCACACATTTTGTATATATATATATATATGTATACATCATTGCAGGCTGAGGAATGTATATGAATGCAGGCATTATCATTTCGAGGATATCAGTTGAATGCCATGCTTTGGTCTTATCGCATGTGTGTTTTTTTTTTTCCCAGCTGGAGCTGTATTTTTGTTCAAGCCCGTCCCAGCCCCGTGAGTGCGATTGAAAACACGATGGCCCGTGCTGCGCTCAGAAGTGCCAGATCCTGCGACGGGGGAGTTGGGATATTACTATACACTCCCTACAACTATGGTTATATATCCACTTATAACCCCAACAGCACCCCCCCAAGCAGGCAGCAAGAACGGTGATTTGACCAGCAACAAATAGACATATTGCTCAGAGAAACTGAGGCTTCTTAGCCAGTGAAAATCGGGCTGCAACCTTTCGGCAGCAGGACGTAGCGGCATTGCTTTGCTCATTCTGGCAGCTCTTTGCGTCGCACCAGCTGGAAACTCAGAGACCAAAACGTTAGGTGGAGCCTGAGCTTGGGACCAGAAAGTTTGCGGTGCATACAGATAAAGTACGCAAAGACCAGAGTAAGTCAAACCAAGCTACTGTATAGGATCGCACTAAAAAACATGATGTAGTTCGATAAGATATGACTACATCAGGGTAGATGAGGTTTAAGTGGACTTGTACCGGACCTCTAGTCAGTTGCTAAATGGGATGCACATCAACATAGGTGCAAGTCAAAATGATCCACGCCCCCTCTTGATGGATGGTTTAATGTCATGCACATGACCATAGATTTGTCGGTCCCTAGAGGTATCCCATTTTATTCCGCACCCAAATCAAGATTGGGCTGATTCGCAACGTATTCCACCGGGAATCATGGCACCTTTCTAAGACCTTCGTGGCACCAAACAGCTCTCAGCCAGCACCAGTGGAGGCTGGGGTGACCTTTTGAAGGCACTCATTTGACTGAGACATCACACTCAAACAATCTTCAAACCACGTTTTTTGGGTCCTAGATTCGCTGTCACCATCATGAAAGGTGGACACTGCCCGTGTGGCGGCCGTCGCAGCCGGTTTGACCCCCTTGGCGTTGGAGCAGCCAGCCTCCGCATATGACAGCGTGGTGGCCATGCTGCAGAGCCACTCGGAGGTAACAGGTGGGTTTGAACATGTTTGAACATTTTCAACCAAAAACTCAGGGAAGAGATCAACATGATTTAAAATGTAGCTCGGAAAATGCCTGATCCTCCTGCTTTCACTTGAAGTTTCCTGTGATGGTGGCCAGAATCTGTGTCCTGCGCCCAGATTTAGACTCAGACATGTTTATCCCTCATGGCAGTTGAACGAATCGCAATCTGATTGTTTCCTGCTACGCCTAAGGCTGGCTCGCTACTTGGCACCGTTTGGATTACTGTGAACCATGGCATCATGGGCTGACAGGTGTGAAACGTGTTGCACCAAGACAGAACGTGGCAAAACAGGCAATATCAGGAACCCATGGGAATGTGTGGTGGTCTCCTCTTGGCTTTCAAAAACTGCTGGTGGTTTCAAAAATCTCGAGATGATCCCAGATGGCTGAAGTAGCTCAGACTTCAAGAACTTAAGCTCTCTGGCGAGTTGGGTCACGCATGTCTTGATTTGCGGCCCATTGTCAACATGAAGTTGCATAACGTCCACCCCCCGGGGTTGGTCTACATATAATAAGGACACAACTCTACGGGAAACCATGGATTTTATCATCAAATCCCAGTATATCCACTTCATCAATGGATTTTCACCGCGGTATCCTGTTTTTCCTTCCAATTGATTAATGTGGGTGAAACAATGCCATAAACATCATAAACCATCCCCCAGTCAGCACCATTCTTATAGGTGGTATGTTTAGTATGTTTACCATTCCCAGTCATGGGTGGTTTATGACATTGTTTTACCCAAATTAAACCTATTCAACCTACGAGGTGGGTGGCATTGCATTGGTCCTGATCTACGGCGCCGCATTCGTGGCCGCCTTGGCCAACCCATTGACCAAGCGACGACAGGAGGTGGGCTGGTTGAGCCGAGGCTAAAACGGGGAAGGCTAGCGACATACTGCCATGAGTCATGAGGATATTCACTACCTACCATGTTATACACTATGTAGATATACGTATATATAATTATATATATCTATGTATATATGTATCTCTCTCTCTCTATATATATATATGTGTATATATATATATATATATATACATACACATATTTTTCCACGTAGCCAAGAGTGGCTATGTGATTGCTGCAACCTGGAGTGATCGGACCTGCAAACTATGGGGAATACCAACAAAGTGAGATGGTTATAGAACTGCCGAAAATGACCAGGGCACAAGGCATAAAAGAAACCCAGCTTCTTAAAGTCTTACACCGGTAAGACAGTGGTTGAATCGAAGCTTCAAACTGAGAATGGGCCACTATTGCCTCCAGTACAGGCGGGCAATGGAGAATTCCCCATTGATTATCCCAACTTGGGGACAGCCACACTCGATTGATCTATCAAGAATCGGCACGAATTGTGCTGTCAGGTGAAGGCAGAGGTGGATGCCATCAAGAGGGCTTAGGTATGGGACACAGTATGGCTTGGTGGCTGTGAGGGTAGCAGGCTGGTCTGCCCAGTCATAGACTGGACACGACGACGCTGATGTGCCCAGACTTCAGCCACTTTTTCACAAGCTGAGCAATTCTATGTTTCAGCGCGAAAAAGAGAGGAAAGCTGAGAGCAGTTCTGCGATGAGTCGCATGAGACAGGAGTCCTTATATTTCATTTGCTTTTGACCCCCTGAAAAAGTGATGATTACAAATTATGAAAATATTATAGATAAGTATAAAGGAAACGGGGAATCCTGTCAGATAACACAGAAAGAAGCTACCGCGGCTCGGCTCCCCTCCTGTTGCCAGGCCCTGGAAGGGAGTTGCTGCGCCAAAATCGGCCAAAAAGGGCGATGCTAATGGCACTTTCCAAGTTTTGCCTGGAGCATATGGAGCTTGAGGATGATGCCAAGCCAATCAGCACAACTTCTCAGTTGCGGGGTCCAATCCAAACCCATGGCAGAACCTCACATGTACCGGGCATAGGCACCAGCTAGAGTGGGATTGCATCCCTTTGTTACAGAAGGTAGCTGTGTAAGAAGGGTACAAGACCGTCAAACAAACACAAAACCACAACTCAGAAAGCAGTCCTGTCATGTGCAAACGAGCAGCTTTCAGCTCTCAGCTGACATTGCCTTTCATCACAGATCTGTTAGGCCTTTAACAATATGGTCTTTGATGCTTGTGGTCACTAGTCTTGTGTTAAACATGGTAGCAGATGCCAGAGTTGAATACCATCTGCCCAGCAACTAGTACCAGCTACAAACTATTCCACCAGTTGTTTAGGAATTATCAGCAATCCAGCATATACCACTTGTACCAGTAGCAAGAGTTGATAACACTTCCCAGTTACCAGTCCATGACGAGACGTGCCATCATCAGGCAGGGGTTGGGCCATGGGTGAAACTTCCCATCGGTCAACGTAGGAACTGATGTGGCGACGCGATGCAAAGGGAGGTGGTTGCTCCTCAGGAGGGAGGGAAGCCGGGAAAACCATCGTGGTTTTTGGGAGGAGATTCCGTGAAATAATGAGATGAGTGTCAAAAAAGTGTTGTTGTTTGTTTGTTTGTTTGTTTGTTTGGTTGGTGGGTTGGTTGGTCGGTTGGTTTGTTGTTTGTTGTTTGTTGTTTGTTGTTTGTTTGTTTGTTTGTTTGTTTGGTTGGTTGGTTGGTTGGTTGGTTGGTTGGTTGTTGTTGTTGTTGTTGTTTCTCCATGGTTTTCTATGTTTCGTAGTCGTAGACGTCACCATATCTTGTTGGTTGCAGTGTATCCCCATTGTTTGAATATGAGGCATGGCACGTCTTATGCTCCCACTATTTCACAGTCTCGTCATTTGAGGTTGGTTGGATCATCGGCTCGTTTCTTTGACACCTTCGTTGAACAGTTTTTAATACAAAAAGCAGCCCCTATTTGAGTGCCACACAATATACTCAATATACCATCATTGTTTGCCACAATTATCCCATAAATTTTGTTGCTTAGGCTTAGATACTTAGATATGATTAGATATCAGAATTGAAGAATTGGCCCTGTTAAAATCATAAGGTACCTCCAAGACCCATGGGTCAGAACCCAATTTTTCCCATCAAAAGAACCAGATTTTTGGGGTAAATCCCCCATTTTTGGACTTGGACACAGCCATTTTGTAATGTTTGAATAGAAAGACAATCCAAATGGATCCAAATGGCATATTCATTATTACAGAGCCTCCATGAAATTCACAATTTTTCCCAAAACCCAACTTTTGCCAAAAAAACACCATAGTGGAAGAGCTCGCAGGGATGGTTACCACGTTTTACCACCTATCACTGCCCTGGGATCTCAAAGGACGTCAAACTGGGCCTGGTGCCACAGCAGTCCGATGGCCAAGTCATGGTCAAGGACGCCAGGACGGTGCCGGGACGGTGCCGGGACGGTGCTGGGACGGTGCCGGGACGGTGCAAATGCCAAGCTACCAGGGGGTTAACGATTATTAAACGATATGGGGGGTTAACATGATCATGATAACATTATATATTATATATATATATAGAAATGATTGAAATGATGATAAATGATAGAATTGTGATTACATCGGTTCACCATGGGGTTAACGATGTGCCATGGGCTTAAGTAACATAGATATGGAAAATCAATGGTCTCCCAAGGAACTTCTTCTGAATTGGGATCTCTAATATGTTAAATGGATAGAGGTTACTTACCATAAGGAGGATCTAAACACCCAATAATGGTGATTTCACCAGGAAGCATCGTGATTCGCAGCAGAATTTAGGATTATTCCCAGAATAAACGGACGTTTAAGCAACAGAAATGATGATTTAACCAACCAAAATAGATAAATAATAAGCACGAATTGTAAATGGGAACGGTCAAGTTTATCGGGATATGCAATCCCAATAGAACTAGATATTATTGTAGATGGGAATAGTTCAATGTAACGTAGATGTAGAAAGACCGGTACCCCAAATTTGGATGGTCAGTGATATATGAGCTGGCAAGGGAATTTGCCCCTAGAATTTCCATTTATAGATCATGATCCTTGTGGCACAAGTGGATGATTCTATACCCAAAATATGGCACTTCCGTAGCCCGGTGATGGCACTTCCATTGATTGCCAGGATGTCAGCAGAGGCGGTTGGGCCGAAGGTGTTGGAATCAATGCAGGTACCAGGCGGGACATGTTGGTCCACTCCATTTTCAATAGGAACATGTCTCTGTCCATGTGAAATATGGCCACTCTACTGCAGATGAACTTGTGACTAGAAACTCTGGAGTGAAACATTTTTGGGTTTGAAGCAGGGTTTGTTCTGGGGATGGGATGTGTGGATGTGTTAGAGCTACAGGAAGAATTGTAAGAGAGTTTTCAGCTGACTTTCCTGACTTTCCACTGCCACTTGGGCACCATTGGAACGGGAGGATTAACATCCCGCAACATTTTTGTTCCATCCGATCCCCAAATATTTTGCGGCAATATTTTGTAGCATCATTTTACATGTATCTCCAAACAGATGTGGATTTTGGCAGGCTGCTTGAGTTTGGAAGTCTGATTCTATGCATCAAAGATGTTTTGTTTTGATGGCTTCCATGAGTGATTTCTATTGATTTCTGGCTTCGTGCAGAAATGGGATAGAATTCATATTTCTGCGTGGAAGTCAAGGACCATAGGAAGTGCTGACGAAGAAAGCTTTGTTTTCTTGGAAGGATCGTGAAGCTCAACGGTCTTCCGGTTCAAGGAATGTCGGACACGGACTTCAAGGCACTGGCACCACAATTTTGAGCCGTGGTCCATATTCATATTGAAGCAACGCCACCATTACAACAACTTTTTGCCAAGTTGTCCTACACTCAATTAAGATCGGACTTGGAACTTCGCAGGCCGCAATGAAACAGCGGCCCTTGAAGATCTTGCTGGAGCAAGACACGCCGGGAACAGCCCAGCAAGTGCATGCAGAATCTTCCCAAATCTGAGTGCAGGGAAAATGTTTTCCTGAGGTCTTCCCCGCAAGTTTGGCGTCCAAAAGGTGTAGGATCATCCCACGAATCGGAAGTTTTGCATAGCTTGGGAATCTCTGAAGACAGCAAATGGATGGACTAAACAGTACTGACCACTTACTACGCAATTTCTGTTGCTCGAGTCAAAACTCCCAATATAGATTGGTAGGACGATCCTCCAAGATTGCTCCGAGTCGTCACTTTTTGGTTCCACAAGTTTTGCTGAGTTTCGAACTGCTCGTCCAAGATCCAAGCGAAAAGTTAGGCTCGGCAAGGGCCACACGTGGGTCATTTTGTTTTGAGCGCCTTTGAGAGACCAGACATTTTTCGCTTTTAAGCATGACTCATCCATTTGTTGGGGGTATTCATCTTCTTTTGCGACGTTTTTGGCTGCCAAGTGATTTAAATGGTGAGGAATGGCTTCTGTCGCTGATGTCCCCTTATAGTTGGAATTTAATAGCTTACAAACCATGCACAAAACGTATTTACTAATTTCAAGGATCATTGGACTTCTTTAAGGCATCAAACCCGCTGTAGGTTGAGTTTCCTGCCGTCGATTTTTCGGAGAGTCGGTCACCACCTTCACAGGTTGTGCTTTTGCTGGCACCCCTCCTGCGAACACCAGTGCCGGCGCCTCCTGCACTGACCGATGGACCGACGCATGGGAACCAGCTCACTTAGAAGGGACAAACTGCGGGCGAGATTAACCTCGCTCAGGTGTCCAAAATTGCGCCTGCCTCTGTGGCAGAGAGGCTGGGCGATGGTGGCAAATGAAGATACTGCAAACCATTTGGTGCTTTAAGGTTCCGACCATGATGTTTGTTGTCCCGTCCTTAGGTCATTGGACATGTTGCCTTGTTGATTGTGTGTTGCTCAAAAAAAAATGGATACCCAGATACCAAAAATGACCATACCACGCATGAGAAAAAGCCAAACCTCCACGGCTGTTCAGGAATGACACTGAGCTATATGGACCATCAAAATTCGAAGGCAGTCTCTACAGCTTTTCATTGGCACGTGGCCACAGCGGCAGGAACAACATTCAGACAGGCTTCCAGCTGGTGACGGTCAATGGCCAGACCGTTGGCGCCCTCACGGAGTCCACATTTAGGCCGTGCCATGGTGCCAATCATTTGGATCACAATGTATGGCAATGTATGGAACTTTGAGCACCATCCACATTTTAAGGGGTACACACCACTTCGATGCCTGTCCAATAAGCTTCCGTCCCAATTCTTGTTCATATCATTCATATCCCTACTTTATCTACTTTCTTCTACCCATTCTTGAGGCATCGTTTTTGCTCCAATCTCGGGTCTCTCAGTTTCTCCAAGAACTCCGGAAATTCATCCATACCCGCTATTTCTGGTGTTTACACCCTATATATCTTCTGGCTATATCATGTTGTATCGTTGACTCTTGATGGTTTGATCCCCAATGAACAACAGAACAACCGTTCCGTTTGATTTGTGTCCTTGGTTTGCCATGTTTGAAAATGGGCGAGCTATACCCCAATTTCATGGCCATTGTGGCCATGAAGTCGGGAACATGAGCTTCTAAACCATGGATCTAGAGGTTTTGCATTCGTTTTCATGAAGAATTTTCAGGTACTTGACCCATTTTCTTTGCGACCAGATTTTCATGCCTGGCCAGGGAGAGTTTGAAGGCACGACCAGTGAGTCCGAACCTCTGGAGCTGGAATGATTTACCATGACTTGTCTGAAAATTCAGGGGAACACATGGGAACAAGAATTTCAATGGGTCTATTGAAGATTTTATGACCAACATTTGACAGATCCCTTTTTCATCATCTCACTATTTGGTTTCAAATTGTCATAGATGGATGTATACAAAGCTATACATTATATTTGTATTATACATATACATGTATACAGTATACATAATATATGTCTGTATATATATATATATATGCATATATATACATATAATATGTATATAACCATATATATATACACACGCATATATATATATATAATATCTATATGGTACCCCCCAAGACCTACCTTTTTGTGGTTTTTACTGGTATTTGCAGTAAATTATGCACCTTTTGAGCTTATATTTTTGGTTGCAGTTTTGGGTCATGTTTTGGTTGACTTGTGGGGGGTGCCATATATATATGTAAATATATAAATATAATAGAATTCCAATAGCCATGTAAACACTCACATGCACACACACACACATTGAACCCCCAGAAATTATCTTGAATCTTGAACCCTGAATCCCCAAAAATTGCAAACGTTTGCAATTTTTCCTGGATTCAAGATTCAAGATTCTGAGGAAAAGTTCTTGAATCCAAGCCCTGACTGGCATCCAGAACCCCAAGATCTAAGGGCTTGGATTCAAGAACTTTTCCTCAAAATCTTGAATCTTGAATCTTGAATCCCAAAAAAATGCAAACGTTTGCAAATTTTGCTGAAGCCATAAACTTGGTAATTTAGTTGAGGTGAGCCGGGAACCCTTTGAGAACTTCTGCTTGCACTGTTGATGCCTGAAAATCAATGTCCTGCAGCCTTTTCACAAAAAGATTAGAAGCATCTTGTCCGAGCATGGAGCTTCAAGTGCACGGGTGTGTCAAGCTGGACCAGGGTGGCGCCACCATCTCCTTAGCGCCATTGATCGGGCCTCCTCCTCCTCCACGCGCGACACCGCCAGCACCGAATCCTGACATGGTGACGACATGGGACATACACCCATCAGAAAGCCAATTACGCGAGAGGTGTTGACGCAAGCCATTCTTCTGGTACAAAAGCAGATGTCCTTTCCATCAGGCCTTCGTCGTGGAGGTTGGTCGCCAGAGGCCACGGAACGCCTCAAGCTCCATCTTCGCAAGCCAATGCGCGGAGCCGCACATGAAGAAGACGAAGGCCCTCCCAAGAAAAGGCTCTGCCTGGATGATCAGAAGCCGCTCCTGGCTTTGCAAGACGCAGACTCCAGTCCACGAGCAAAGCCCGGCAAGCCTGCAAAGTCCAAGTGACGAGGAAGCCCATGGGGCCAAGGCAGCATCATCCGATGGACCAGCTTCACCGTCACCGGCCTCCTCAACGAAGTCTCGCAAGGTCAAGTCGTCCAAAGCCTCCTCAACGAAGTCTCGCCGCTCCGCCTCTTCGTCCAAGGGCTCGTCCGCAGACTCCTCCGAGGAGTCCTCCTCCTCCTCCTCCTCCTCCTCCTCCACTTCGTCTTCTAGCACTCACAAGTCGTACCTGCGGGGCATGGTCGCTGAACTTCTCGACGCTGTGTCCTGTCACCAGTGCATTGAAGCAGACAATTGCCAGCTCAATGCACAGAACATGGCGCTGAAGAAGGAGAACCTGGAGCTGTACTCGAAGCTGCGCTCTGAGCGTTCGCGCGGGGATGCTGAGTTTTGTGAAAAGGCTTGGCGGAAAAAAAGCCACGCTGCAAGCAGAGTGCTGTGTACAACGTGGAACTGGCAGCCTAGTGTTTCTGTAAGACTCTAAGTAAGTAAGCTTTCCCAGGTTACTCTTCTGGATGTGTTTTTACACAATGGTGATACCCCGTAAATGTTTCTCTGCTGAACATGATCATGGTGGGGGGCGGGGGTAGTCCTACTTTGCGACATACCCATATGCATTCTGTAATGCCAATCCTTCATGTCACACATTCAACACTGAACGTCGGCGCTGCTCCATTACCAGGCTTTCATGTTGCTTTGCCATGGCTCGAACAGGTGGGCTCTTCATTCTGTAGCATCCGGTGCTTTCCTCGTCTGTCATCATGTCTGGCGCTCTGATGGACCAAGCCATTGCCAAAGTTGGCGCCAAGCAATGGCACCTTAGCATCTTGGACACTGCTGCGTGTGGGCAGAGTGATTGTGCTGACCCTATCCCCTTTGGAACTTTTGCTTCTGAAGCATGCAGGCCTTTGTCCAAACATGTCAAGTCAATCCAGGTGCTGTTCGACCTTCATTTAGGAATTCCATCGTGCGGAGATGCTGCTGAGCTAGGTCAGCTTGTGGCAAGTGGGCGCTATGAGGATCTGCCTCAGCCTCTTGCCTTTCAGGCTTCAGTTCCCCGAACTTCCAAAGTTGACTTCCTTCGCATCAGTCTTGGGCGAAATCAAGTGAGCATCTTGAAGGTCCTCTACCTGCCGCGACCAGTCAGCTTTCAAGTCGCAAATTCTCTTTGCAGCGGGGAGGCCTTCGTTCCGGTTTTCCGGCCAGGCCCTTGGAACATCAAGAAGGCTGTCCAATTCCTTTTATCGAAGTTGGGGGGGTACCAGGTTCGATGGCATGTTCTTCAAGAAAAAAAGAGGCTACGACTTCCAGCAGTTCGTCCAAATGGTGCCGAAGGGGTTGGCTTCATCAATGCTTACGCCCCAGAATGCGACGCCCGAAACGAACAAACTTTGTGGATCCTTGTGAACATCAAGGCCGAGTCTGGCACCCCCATTGCTGGGTGGCCAGAATCAAAGGTACGCCACACGGCCCAGAACAAAAGCAAAGGGTTGGCGGGGGCAATCAGCATGACCCAGTTCCCTCTCACCACGTTCAGTCTCAAACCGTTCCTCTTTGAGTTCTTGTTGCCCAATCTGTATCCTCTGCTGCTCAACTTCGGAGTGATGTTGCTTGGTTCTCCCGGGGTCGGTAAAACGCCCTTCGTGATCATCATGTTGCAGATCTGAAAAGCTTTCTCACCTCAGACAAGGATCGCACCGTCGATTCCAGGTACAATGACACTCGGCTGGTGCGGAATCAGGTGATGGCTTTTGCCTCTAATGATCTGCCCGAGGAGAGATTCGAGTGCAAGCCCGGAGCCTCCAGCATTACTGAAGAAGACTTCTTCAGATTGCTTAGTGACATCTTTCAAGGAGATAAAGAGAAAGATGTCTTGGCAGTCTTGAAGCGTTCCATTGTGTTTCTCTTCGGCGCCAAGGCCTTATACTTATACCTTCGTCTTCCAAGTGAGCACAGGGACAGTGTCGTTCATCGTATCGACTTCGATGCTCTCCATCAAGATCTCTTGGCTGATCGAGACAAGCCTTTGTATGGAAAATACAAGGGGGGCATCTATGAGACCGGTGCCTTCGATGCTGATTTGGAGAAAGAGCAGTCTATGATAGAGCAAGGCGTTGCCCGCATGATGGATTGTGAGAGCACCAAGGAGTATGTGACTCTTGTCAATAACAAGCTCCAAGACAAGCTTTTGTTCCGTCAAGGTGTCAGGGCCGCGCCAGCTTCACCCTGTTCTTCCGACGAAGATGCACATCCTCCAGTACCTGTGCCGGTGCCACTTGTTGGAACACAGCCTTCAGGCCGTCGTCGCAGAAACTTCGTCTACCCAGACCCACAGCGGCGTCTCCGTTCCAAAACTACTCCACCAAAGCTGCCTCAGGAGTTGGAGATGCTAGCTGAAGATGCAGAGAAGGCAGACGCAGCATCCTGAAGCTGATGAGGACGCAGCAGGCCACATGGGCCTCAATGAGTGAGTAGCATCCTGCCAATACATGTGCATTGTACATATAGGGCTTGGGCCCAGATTATGCAAGGATTTGCCTCAGGCATTGACTGCGTGTGGCTCCAAAAACTGGCCCAAGTCCTGCACTCAAGCCATCCAAAATGCAACATGTGTGTTCTCATACCTCTAGCTCTGGTCCTTCTTGCATGGTTCATGTTGCATTGCATCCATTCCGCCTGTGCCTGCAGTTTTGGGATCAAAGCTCTTGCTGAAGGTTTCGTTTGCGCATCCTGTGCTATGCCGTCCAAATTCTTCAACCCTTTCCCCGACCCTAAGAGGGGGGAAGGGCGCTCTGTCCTGAAGAGGCCGGCATCCTTGAAGACAAAGGCTTGGAATAATGTCCCGTACACTCGAGACAATCCGGGCGTTGGCCCTCGAGGGCTCCGCATGGAGCAAACCAAGTGGAAGAGATCCTTGACCGACATCCTCAGTGCTACCGACAGAGGCATCGTCAAACTCCTCCCGAGGATGGGCTATTGCCTGAGTGGCGTGGAAAAACTTGTCCGAGGTGTGAAAGGGGCAAGCTTCAGGGCTGGGGGCTGGGTGTGCAAGGCCGGCGATGCTTGTCCAAAGGTGCGCTGCAATACCAAGCACTGCCAAGTCTATCTCAACCCTCATCACTTGCACCCAGTTTTCTCAGAGGGATATGGCGTGGCTGCTTTGTCTTTGAAGACCGAGGCCGCAATGCTTCTGCTGAAGTTGAACAATTTAGCAAATTCCACCATCCATAGGCTCCTCCATGTCAACCACAAGGCTATAGAGGACATCGACAAACGCCTGTGTGTGCTCTGGAAGGACTATGTAGAGCAGAAGGAGAAGGAAATTCAATTAGGTGACGGAGCTTCCTTGAAAGACATTGAAGCAGACGAAACAACTTTCGACAAGAAAGATGTCAGTGCTCTGGTGACATTGGATGACGCTGCCAAACGGATTGAATGGGAACAATGGTTAGGTGTTGTCCAAAAGGGGAAGCCAGAGACACTGGTACTTCATCGTCTCAAGCCACCTCGCACAGTGCAGCGTGCTCCTGGGCCTGGAGCAGTTCGCAAAGTGGAGTGGCGCCCATTTGCCCAGCGCTGGCTTCAAGACAGGAAAGTGATCTTGCACACGGACTCTGCCAAGAGCTATCGTCTGCGACTTCCTGGTGTCCTCCATGATAGAGTTGTCCACTGCAAGAAACGCGTCAAAGTCCGCGGGGTATGGAAATGGTGGGTTCCCGGATATACCAAAATAGTGACGCACAAAGTGCCCAACAGCAAGAAAACCTTGCGTGTTAAATCGGGAATGCAAATTATTGATCGTTGTTGGCGCTTTTTAAAGGACCGCGCCACATTGAATCAGAATGCCAAGGTGGGTTCGCACATGTAGCGCTGCAAGTTGAGGTCGGCCCAGTACCAGTACTGGTTGAAAAACCAAGACTTGTGCTTGCAACTGGCAACCTGTGCAAGTGGTCATTCGACCAGCGCCTTCCTGCTTGATCCTGTGCGTCTGCGGTGGAAAAAAATGTGTCCGGCTGCAGATGTGCTTCCTATGTTCGTATACTCTCTTCTCATCATCCTGACACATCCTCTGAAATAGGGGCAGGTTCTATCTGGTGGCGCATGCGCTCCCCAGGATCACAAACTGTCTGGTCATCGCCTGGTACACTTCCTTAACTAAACCCAAATTATGTCTGGCTGCCTGTGCGCCGCATACTCTCTTCTCATCATCCTGACACATCCTCTCAAATAGGGGCAGGTTCTATCTGGTGGCGCATGCGCTTCCCAGGATCACAAACTGTCTGGTCATCGCCTGGTACACTTCCTTAACTAAACCCAAATTATGTCTGGCTGCCTGTGCGCTTTCCATGGCTGCAACCGTTCCGGGCATTATCTGACACATATAAGCCTAAAAAAGGTAGGTCTTGGGGGGGGTTAGCATATAATATATATATATATATTTAGAATTATTTAGATATGTAGTATGTATATATATATATATATTTATGTATGTATGTGTGTATGTGATGTCATTGAATGTAATGCTATGTAATGTAATGTTATGAAATGTAATGTAATGTTATGTTAAGCTATGCTATGTTATGTAATTTTAGGTATGTAATGTATGTATGTATGTATGTATGTATGCATGTATGTATGTGTGTATGTATGTACGTACGTACGTAGGTATGTATGTATCTGTATGGATCTGTATGTATCTGTATGTATCTGTATGTATCTGTATGTATCTGTATGCATCTGTATGCATCTGTATGCATCTGTATGTATCTGTATGTATCTGTATGTATCTGTATGTATCTGTATGTATCTGTATGTATCTGTATGTATCTGTATGTATCTGTATGTATCTGTATGTATCTGTATGTATCTGTATGTATC
>Ga0126342_10012561_pt1 | contig 15094 bp, 10 predicted proteins | sample Cyp1metagenome_FD_92528 | JGI IMG/M metagenome (GOLD analysis project Ga0126342, IMG submission 92528) | Coral microbial communities from Lord Howe Island, Old Settlement Bay, Australia - Cyphastrea 1 metagenome | ecosystem: Host-associated > Invertebrates > Cnidaria > Coral ...
ATCTATGTATGTATCTATGTATGTATCTATGTATGTATCTATGTATGTATCTATGTATGTATCTATGTATGTATCTATGTATGTATCTATGTATGTATCTATGTATGTATGTATGTATGTATGCATGCATGCATGTATGTTTGTATGTACATTATGTATGTACGTACGTCGTACATACGTACGTATGTCTGTGTGTGTATGTGTGTATGTGTGTATGTGTGTATGTGTGTGTGTATGTATGCGTACATACGTACGTACACATGTGTGTATGTGTGCACGTGTGTATGTGTGTGTGTATGTGTCAATATCTATATGTTTATTTATTGAACTGTTTATTTGTTGAATTGTTTATTTATTTTTATGACGGTTATTTATTCAAAAAGTAAATGACACCCCGATGACCGGGCATTGTTCACATGTCCCTCTTGCTCTCACTAGTTGCTGGCTTATTCATTGCCTGGTCGATTGTTGATTGCTTACTTGTTGAGATAAAGATGCCCTTCTATTTTTCCGATCGGGGGGAAACCCCCAAAGTTTGATACTTGATCACGCCATTTTGGGATATACACAGTATATGGTATACTATGGTACACCCCATTTTTAGACACACCCATAATACGGATATTGTTGGTTCTATACCCCATTATAAACTATATCCCCATCCAGTATTTCATGGTTAAATCACCATTCCTGCTGGTTAAGTCACCAAGTCACCATTTTGATGGTCAAATGCCACAAATTACCCTCTGGTAAACTAACATAGCTATGGAAAATCACCATTTTCAATGGGAAAATCCACTATAAATGGTGATTTTCAATAGCTATGTTAGTTTACCAGAGGGTACCCAGACATTCACAATTTGTTCACGGTCAAAATCACTCAGCCGTACAGCCAGGGCACTGGTGACCTTGGATGGCAAAGTCTCCTGAAAAATCGGTGCCATCTGCGGAGAGAATTCGGGGTTGCAGGGATTTCACCAGCAAATGGATTTATAATGTGGATTTGTATAGTGGATTCTAAAATTGTAGTTTTATGATGTTTAATGGATTCTGAAAAGTGCTTTAAAAAAATTGGTGTTACATGTTTTTACAGTAATGGATGTTAATGGATTTTGAACTTGTATGAGAACACCACCCCTCACCTCGCCATATTTGTTGGTCAGTATCCCTCTGTTTGATGTATTTCAAAATTGTCACGCTCAATACTAATACCTACAACTGATGAAAATGACTGCAGATCCAGCATCTGATGTCTGTAATTCACAGTAATTCCCTGACGGACAGTCCTGCTGCCAGTTGCTGCCCAAGTAATACTCTGCATCCAATTTCAAAGTCTCGGCCCGTTCCAGCTCGTCCTCAGCCATGAGCAATTCCATGGTACCATCACTTGGATCCGTGTGGTGATAAAATAATATAGGAAACCTTCAAACATGCTTCATATCTGGCTTCAACATGCCGGCTTGCACGTGCCCGATTAGGGCTTGGAAAAACTGGTGTTGCCCCCACTCTGGCGCGGATGGAATATCTATCTTCACACTTTTGTCCCATTCAAACCTTCAGTTCTGGTGAAATCTCCGCATGAGGCCGCTTCCCATTTGAAACCACCATGTTTTCCGTCTTCCGTGTTCCTTGTTCAAATCCTCACTGTTATATCCAAAAGAAAACCAAAGGTCGCAAAAAAGATCCGCCCAATCATAATGTTGTGGATTTCGTAGTTTTCGGGCTATAAACCATGGATTTTTGCCGTGTTTTTGTTCCCGTCTTGGAACACCATGGCCTTTCCCTCCGGGCGGCCGGGAAGTGCAACGACTCCACCAGGGGATGCTCTGCGTTGGCATCCAGGGCCTCCTCGAGCGCCTGATAGATGTGGTACAAATTTACCACCTCAGAGGACCCCCAAAAAACAGGGCACGGGGCTGGATATGGCTGGATATGGCTGGATTTCATGGTGGCTCATGGGATTTATCTGGCATTTCCATGGGATTCTATCTGAAAAAATCTGGCACCCAAGCATTCTGGGTTGAAAGGAGATGTTACAACCAACAAAATAGAGGAAAATCATCGTGATTTCACCACGAAATGATGAGTTAGCAACAATGAATGATGGCTTGTATGGGAATCTATGGTGACATTTCATGGGAGATATATCATTAAGTGACAATAGTGGGGATTGATCCAAAAAATAATAATGGATATATATATATATGGGGTTTATATTCCAGAAGAAAAATGTGATTTACCAACCATCAATGGTGATTTCATGGTGATTTACCAATCTTAATGGTGATGCCCATGGGATATGCCATTTTGAGAGGGATTGTCAATGGGGTGGATTTATATCGTAGGGGATCCATGGGGATAAAGCGGGAAAAATATCATCGGTGGATGTAAGTTGGATTTACCCCAACGTAATCTGGGTCTAAAGGACATGTTCCAACTGAAAATCAAGGTTTAACGAGTTTAACAGTAAATTATTTGGGAGTTAGTGGTAGTTCAATGTAGTTGTCCAACCAAAAATTTGGATTTAATGGCGATTTAATGGGAAATCTGGGGGGATGGAATAAAGACAATGGCGTGGTAAGCTACTGGAGATCTTATTTAAACTCTGCGGCTACAAAATTGGCGGTAAAACATACAGTTACATTGCAAGGTACGTACCCTTTGTGGAGGTATGATCTGTGATTCTGACATACCTATGTGTGTGTAAATACGTTCATATTACTATTATATTATATATATATATATATGGCGAGTGTATCTGTATGTATATACATATAACTCTATATATATATACACTAGTGTGTGTGTGTGGCTCTACGCGTATGCCGTCTTCGGTGTGCTCAGGTCCCGGCAAACTGCGCATAGATCCTGAGCCGCTAACAGCTGATTTTCTCATCAAAACCCTGGGTCCAAATGGATCCACTAAGGTGTGGTCCTGCGGAGTCTATCTTTGGGTTTACCACGTTGGGTTTACCGCATCTGAGTGTATCTTTGGTGCCTTCCAGCAATGATTGCAATAAAGCAACATCCAAGGAACGGGTCCTAATTGCAATAAAGCAACATCCAGCATCTGAGTGTATCTTTGGTGACCTGGTCGCTTAACAGTGATGTGGAAGTCTACAAATACTGGTGAATCATGGTGAATCTAGCTCATATCCCATGATATACACCCTCGAAAACATGGCCCTAAATTACTCCGTCCAATTTTTTTCCGGCCAGGCGTCTGCTGGTCCACCCTGCATTTGATGAACTCCTGGCCAGCTGCGAAACCATGGGAATACGAAACTTACTAATGGCCAATAGATCAGGAGGAATCTGATAATTCACTGAACTTAAATAACGTTTTTTTTTTTAATGAAATGACTAGTTCGATTATGTGTTCCCCAGAAATTCCAGATTTCTAACTGGGTTCTATCTTTTATGGCCATGGTCAAAAAAGGTATATGTGGCATTGTCATCCATCCCATAATGGGACTCCTTACGATGGGTATACTCCCATCCACCAAATTTCAAACAGCCCCATTGCATGGTCCAAAGATGTACGTCTAAATCCCCTACATCCACCGTGTTGACTCTAGGGGCTGTTTCATATGAACAGGGGAAAAGACTCATTGACCATCCCATTGTATTCCCATTAGCTCCTAATTGCATCTCCTAAAATCCTACCACGTTTCATGGTTGAATCCGTATTTTTCATGGTGACATTCCAAGTGTTTGATGGCTAAATCGTATTTTTTCATGCTTAAATCATGTCGAATCATCATGTTTGATGAATAAATGCCTATAAATGCCACATATGTATACATATGTCTCATTACATGCCATATGCCCATGTTTTTGTTGATGGAAACTCCCTTTTTTTCATGGGAAAATGCCGTGCCTTGACGAAGTGCACCGACTCGGCGGCCTTGTGGGCGTCGGCCGTGCCTGGCGACAGGATCCAAAATCCATAGGAAAACCCATGGGAAAACCATGGGAAAATCTGGTTATTTAATGATTTAATGGGATTTACTATGGTTTTTTCCCATGGTTATTTAATGATTTGCTATGGTTATTTAACCATAACTAAATACGAAAACCATGGTTGTTTAACCAGGATTTACTATGATTTAGTAGGATTTATGGTGATTTAATGGGATTTAATGGGATTTACCCTCTGGTTATGACTAACATAGCCATGGAAAGATCCACCATATTTTTAAGTTCGGTAAACCATCTATTTCTATGGGCCCACTATACCATGGCTATGTTAAATAACCAGAGGGTATATAAATACATTATTAAAAACACATATATATATATATATATCGCAGATAGATATATAGCAGATCTACATAGACATACATCTACATAGACTACATACTTATTCTTCTTTGATATACTTCGGTATGCATGCTTCCGAAATATGGGATCTAAGTACACTAAACAAAAGGAATATCCTTATCCCACTTTGTGGTGAACTCACCATGGGCGTAGCCCATTTGCAAATGGGATGACCACTGAGTTGGGGAGTTATTCACCTACTAAGTTTGATGATCCTCCACGTATATTGCATTAGATTGCTATATCCCAGTGAATACAGCTGGGGATTTATGAATGTTCCTCCCCCGATGACAATTCGGACTGTCGGTTTTAAACCAGTGAGTAGCCATATTTCATAACCGCTGGAAATGCATAGTACCCAGATAATGGATTTCAATGGGATTTTGAATTTAATCAGACCAGCTCAGGGAGTACTTACAAATGCTTCAAACCAGGGCTATAGATCAAGTTGGGCCCCTAACCGATTTATCTGATTTCCAGTACATGCATGTAACAATTGTTATATCTTGAATTTGGGTGCCTATACTGGTTACTGGTTAGAGTCACTGGATGTTCTTAGCCAAACGGCAGAATCATTGCTTCAGTCAAGGGTCCGAACTCCAGAGGCAACCCCCTTAGAAAACTAGAGAGAAACGCATGCGTGATCCCATGTGTGAAGTTGATGTCCACGTACATTTACGTCCGTTTCACAACTGTTTTGAACGGAAACAGGGATATCATAAGCAAAGGTCATGGGTGTAGAACGCTGGTGAACATTGATTCTTAACCACGTGGAACCCATAGGGATCCTTCAACCAGATGGTTTTTGTTGCGACCAGGGCCGCAGGGCCATCTCGTGCTGTTTTCGATCATATTAACATTCCAAACCATAACCAAAGCCGGCTTTTACCATTTGTACAGTATGGGTTTGACCATGAGAACGTAATTATACCCTGAGCATCAATCAATAACTGGATTTTGGGGATATATGGTATAACACAGATACGCATATGTAAAAATATACAGGATGCTTGGACAAACAATGGCCAATCTTAGATATGAAATTTGTTTAAAAGTTGGTTTGGTTGATATATGTAGCAAAATATTACAAGTTGTACTATGTCGTACTATCCACTTGGTAATTATATATATATATATTCCTGACTCTACTCCCATGTACTATCAGTTGATAAGATATCCCCATACTAAATCATATTTGTACATATTCGATCATATTTGTACTAATTATCCATCTAGTCGGTTGACCGGCCTTCCTTCAGCTTCTTCGCTAATCCATCGGCACAGTCTTCCGCCTGCGATGGGATCAGTCCTTTCCAGGGATGGTAAGGGCTGGAAAATATGGCAAATATGAAACCAACAACCCAGTCATTCTGGGGATTCATCGTGTGTGAGAACTTGGGATTTCCTCTCTTTTTCCTCTCCTTAGCCACAGGTTCTTTGCAAAAGCTGTGCTATACAGATAGGTTCTAAGTCTTGCTTTTCCGTTGCACAGTTTTTAACATGTTAACAAATAGCCTTAGACTTGTTTCGCCTGTGGCTGTCTACATGACATTCGATGGAAGCATGGAAGGCTAGGAAGGCTACCGTGGCACTTAGCTATCGAAACAGTTAAATGCCTACAGGTGCCTCACATACATCCTATTCAGAATGAAACAAACATCCGACATATAGCAACAGGCAACCAACATCCTTGACACATGATGAGGAGAGAAGCAATAAACGGGAAATCGAATGCAACGAACATCACAGGACGAGTGACATTCTCTACATGGGTCTGTCCAAGACTGGGTCACGCGAAAGCCCATTAGCTTCATTTACCTTCCATGCATTTCCATGCTATTTCCAATCATTATCATGCGATCATCCACCACTTCAAGCCATATCAATCGCCTTCAATCGCCAGTTATCGGGGCATCCCAACTTTGGATAACCAGCTGGGACCCGACAGGTGCCGACAGGCTGCCTCGGCTGCCTCGGCCTCCTGGATCCAAAGACCCCAGGAGCGCGTTTCCAACTCCAAGGCCAAGGGCGTTCCCTGCGACGTGGTGCAGTTCTTAAAGGGACAGGCCTCCTGGCAATGGGATGCTGGGATGCTGGGATGCTGGGTGGGTATTTTAGTGGGACGATTTCGGGGATCAGTGTCCTAGCTTCGCACATGGATTGAAGGTGGAAGAACGTCATAAGTCATAAGCATGTCATAAGCATTGAAAGTTTGCAAGCACTCAAAGTCGAAACACGGCTTGCTGGAAAGTCCGCATGTTCAAGAGGAGCATCATCTACAAAAGTCCGCGTTTTCCGGCATGGTTGGATTACAGGAGAAATTCCCATGATGGGTTGGAAATTACAAACATATTAATCCGGAAAATCATGGGAAATCATGGAAAATCAACAATGCCCCTCCTGCTTTAAGAAAGCCTAAGAATATCTGAGTCCTTTGTTTGGTACTGTTCAAGTTTAACCAAGCCATGTCATGTAGTTTCATGGGGTATCCACCAAACACCGTCAAATCACAGGGTCGTTGTTGCCTATCGCCCCGGTTTGGTTGGCCAAAATTTTTGCGGTCCATCCTGAAAGACAGGACACTCCGCACCCACCGTCTGCTTCATGGACTGCGAGGCCTTGCAGGTCCGGCGTCCAAGATGTTGCAAGCAGCGAAAATCTGGGTAAACTACCCAAAAAATGATGATGTCAATAGGGATGCATGGAGAAACTAGCAATAAATGGAGACACAATCAACAAGAAAAAGGGGATGTAACCAACGATTTTTTATTCAAACATATTTATATAAACCCAAAAATGAGTCAACCATAGGCGGATTGGTTCCGATCAGTTCCATCAAGAAAGCTCGTTGACCCAAACAAGTGATTCATGGGATGACTCTCCCATTACTAGCTTCAAATACCCTGCCATTTTTCGCTGACTTTAAGCAGTAAAGGGTTGTCCTCCATTGAGCAGCCTTGTGCACTGTCTTCAGCATCTCAAGGAGCATTTCATGGGACTTTCCTCCTTCCTCCGCCTGAAATTCAGGGGCGTGCTGGGATGGATCTGTCAAGGCATCCCCCCGAAACCTGTCCCATTTGAAAAGCTAGAACATGAAAAAAACATGGGAAAAACTTTAAAATCAGCAGGTCAAATCATGTCAAATCTATGTACCTATTGAATTCAACGGTTCCCCTTTCAATCCATTTAGAGCGGTGACCTCGAAGGAGTCGAGATTGTCATCCTGAAAGGTCCCGTGCTTGTGGATAATTATGATAATTGAGGAATTTAGCTTCACAACAAGAATGAAGAGTGTCCTTGTCAGGTTAGGATTCCTAGAAGGCATCCCCAACTCTACCCACCCACTATGGTCATCGGAGTTGACATGTTTTCTCTCGCGTCAATGTGTGTTGTAGAAGTTGTATAGCACTCGCCGCGAGCTTTCGTTCGAAGAGCCGGTGATCATCAGGGAAGCACCTAGGTATGACTGAAGCCGGTCAAATATTTCCCAGCACTAGATAGCACTAGTCAACAATAATATCAATAATCAGAGGGCAAAACCCCAAGAACTCTATGGTTGCCCCAGTGAAGCCTTTTAAGAAGAAACCCTAGGAGTGGAATGTCCAATGGTGAAAGTCATCTTTAAGAGCCGGTTTTCTGTGGGGTTCCATGTTAAACTTCAGGGGCAGCGTACCAAACATACAGTTTTGTCTGCAAATAGGGTAACCGATGGCATGCCATAGTTCAAAAATCTCATGGTTGATCACCGTGTCCTTCCTTAAAATCTTAAAATTTAAGGGTTGGCAATGGGTTTTCCCCTTACAAAATCCTTCGCAAATTGGGGTTTACCCACTTTTGGAGCAAGGTCATATGACGAAAACTTGTGGCTTAAAAAACCCTCTTTCACCCATCTGCACCTGATGCCGCCCTGACGGCAGCTTGCTTGTGCAAGCATGGCCATGGCATTTCCACATTAAAGGCGCGATACCTCTCAGGGCAGAGAGCTGAGGATCTCTCCATCTTTTATGGTGAAATACCTCAAATTATAATCTTTGTTAGGTAAAATCTCCATGTTTACTGCCGACATGCCCAATTTGGATGGGCCTTGGTCAAAATGTCCCTCGTACTTAGGAAGGCGGAGACGTCACCAGTCTTCGGTGGGCAACAGGCATGTGCTTAGGTATCTGAACTAACTGGATGGGCCAGAAACACACTTAAAACCCACACACCGGCTGACCCGAAAGACTTGGCGAAGCTGGCTCATCCAGGGTGATATGACCGACACATCAAAAACGATGAAATCATCCTGAAATATCCTCAACCATAGAGGCTCTTCCCACTAACCACCCAAGTCTGTTCGAAATCACCCAGCTGACACAGTTCCTTGCTCCACCGGGCCACTGCAAGCGCAATTCACCATCTCCCGGTATCGATGTGGAATATAGCGCGGTAAATCTGGCCTAGGCGAAGTACAGCCGAGGAGCGATTCCCTGGAAAGTCCTCAGACCCCATTTTTCTGAGGCTCCAAGCCCTCCACCGAACAGCAATGTCCTGTTCAATTTTTGTAAAGCTGGCACCCCTTACACCCCTGAAACAGTAGGACCAACCAGCTTCAGTCAGAAATTTCATCATGCCAATCCGCATTTCCAGGAGCTTCTATCTTGCCCCTCCCTAAAGACTTTCCTTCCCATCCCACCATAATTTTACATGCACATGAATACATACATGTGCATGTACTTACATATACATATATAGATATATAGAGAGAGAGAGAGGGATGATTGATTGAGATATATATATATATAATCCCTTCCCCCTATTACTAAACCCCCCCCCGAATAATGAAAACTAGGGTCCATCTCCAATGTTGGAAAATTTCAGGTTGGCCAATTTGACTTTTAATTGATCCCCTTTAGAAAACAATTTAAAAATAGAGCTACTATTTGTGGGTTTCACCCCCTAATCAAAGCTAGTCAGCCCTGGGGTGTTTTTTATTAGGGTCCGTCCGAAAATTTTAGTTTTTTATATCAGGGTTTTTAATTTAATATTAGGGTCCGCTTCGAAATCCAATTTTTGGCAATATGTTAATTGCGTGACAAAAGGAAATTTAATTGATTTTGAAATCGAAAAATAAAATAGTTGTTTTTTATTAAAGGTTTTAATTTATTATTAGGGCCCGCTTCGAAATCCAATTTTTGGCAATATTCTAATTGCGTTACAAAAGGAAATTTAATTGATGTTGAAATCGAAAAAAATAGTTGTTTTTTTATTAAAGGTTTTAATTTATTATTAGGGTCCGCTTCGAAATCCAGTTTTTGGCAATATTTTAATTGGGTTATAAAAGAAACTTTAATTGATGTTGAAATCGAAAAAATAGCTTTTTTTATTAAGGGGTTTAATTTATGATTCGGGTCCGCTTCGAAATCAAATTTTTGGCAATATTTGAATTGCGTTAAAAAAAGGAAATTTAATCGATTTTGAAAGCGTAAAAAATAGTTTTTTTAATTAAGGGTTTAAATTTATTATTAGGGTCCGCTTTGGTTCCCTAATAATTACACCCCTAATAATAAAACTACCTGAGGTGTTTATTATTTGGGGAGAGGGGGGTTGAGTATTAGCGGGAGAGGAGTATATATACATATATAATCATATACTGTATACATTTTTTAGTATAGATATAGAGAATAGGCACAGCATCTGCTCCCCTTCCATCAGGGCACCGCTTCATTGGGCCCATCGTTGTGCGCGTCCAAACTCAGCAGCTGATTCCGCTGGAGGTTCGCAGTGCGCAGTTGCTGCAGCAGCTGATCTGCCGCGCCGTTCCACCAGGTGGCCGCGCTGGACAGGTGCCGCACGGTTAAGGGCTCGGGGCGCCTTGGACCCAGGAAGAGGAGCAGGACCAGGCCGTCACCTGGGTGGGCTTTGGGGAATATTGGGAATGGAGAATCTATGATATTTTGGGTGGATGAATGGGGTGGGTTATCCATAATATCTCAAAATGAGCAATTTTAGTGGGTTAAAGTCCCGATTTGTTGGTTTTACTCATTTGACCCTGAGATTTAGCTATTCTTGGAGGAAAGTACAGGTACAGGGATGATGATAATCCATGTTCCAAAACTTCCCATGAAAAACATGGTGCTGCCACCTAAAATATCATCGTTGAGACCACAATTTCTCCATCAAAACGACCATCTTGGTGGAATGTTGCGATCCCCTTTTTGGATTCATAGAAGGGGGTTGCGCTTCTGGGGATTAAACCAAGTGGGAGAGCAGGAAGTGGTAGATTATTTTATGAGCAACCAGAAATGAACAAAATTGGGGATATGATAAGAACGACAAATGTATATATATATATATGTTATACGTCGGTATAGTGTGTGCAACAGGGATGCTGGCAAACAGAAAACAGGTGTTGGATTCCGTCACCAACAGAAATATTGGTTGAATGGCACTTGTTGTCCCGTTTAACAGTGAAAAAATGTGGATCTGCATCTTCAACAGTTCAAAGTCCATTCAAACCCATTTAACATGTTTTGAACCCCTTTAACCATCTTCACAAATCCAAACATGTTTCTAAAGTCCCTTCAAAACTCCAACCCCCGCTGGCACTTGCTGAAGTGGCCACTGCTGCTGCCCGTGCAGGCTACCAGCTCTGACTGCCCTGCTACCTTGACCGGTGAAATGCTGAGGACCACATGCGGCATAAGTTGGGTACAGGTACCCTCTGGTAAACTAACGTAACTATGGAAAATCACCATTTTTTGTGGGTAAATCCACTATAAATGGTCATTTTCAATAGCTATGTTAAATTACCAGAGGGTACATTCTATGGAGCAACATGGGGTCCATCAAAGACCAAATCTGCATTTTGAACCCACCGAATGCCAAATGGTTGTCGGATCCTACTATAAGTTGGCTATAATCACCGGAAAGTTTAAGTTAACCCACTGATGGAAGCTATAACTCCATAGCCAATCTCTGATGGAAACTGGGAGCAGGACATGCTGTGTACGTGCTGTATCCATGGCTGACCTTAGATATTCTGCAACAACAAAAGTTGCTTCTTGAAAGGGTATACCATATTCCTCCATCAAAAGGGCTGAAAATCGAACCTCTTTCAGACCCCCTTAAGCTGATTTGCTCAAATATACGTTCTTGTTTGTGTTACGGTATCCAAATTCCTCTGGTTCATATGCGTCGACATTTAATATGCCGGGTTTCTCATATCTTATTTTACTGGCTCTATTCCTCTTTCTTATTTTTTAGCAGATATACATACATAACATAACAGAACAGAACAGAACACAACGCAACACAACACAACACAACATAACATAACATTCATTGCATTGCATTGCATTGCATTGCATTACATTGCATTGCATTACATTACATTACATTAGATTACATACATAACACCCTTTGGTTTGGTATATAAATGCCCCAATGGAACATGGTTTACCTGGTAAGAGCTGTGGTTTTGCATTGCCATCTTTACGTACTGGAAGGTGATCATTGGTTTCGTTGCAACAAGCTCATCGTTTTTTGCTAGCTGCATTTTTAAAAATCCAAAAAAAAAGTTGTGTTGCTACTGAAATCGAACTTCTGAAAGCTTACAATCATCAGCCAGGGCTTCTCTGGCAAGATAAACGACAAGATATGATACTTTAATATGTAGCCATAGTTATAGGGGGGCCATATCCCAACAACCATGGTGGTAATTTCACCATGGTTATACCATGTTATACCCATAAAGGTAACTTGAACTGCACCCCCAAGTAGTTATGTTCATTGGCTTTTAGACCCCACTAACCATAGATATGTCATGTCTACCACCAAGGCCTACCACCCAGCAGCCCCAACCCTGCCTGCTCGGCCTGCCTGTACAGCTGGCTCCACCCAGCGCCCTGCAGAATCTGGCAGCGCAGCGTCAAGGGCCCCCGGCTTGGGAGGCTGCGGCGGAAGACCTCAGCAGGTCTTGGGTGGATCCTGGCTGGGAAAGAAGAGAAAATGGCCTCCGAAAAATTCTGGAAGTTCACCGAAAAATTGGGGTCTAACCAGCTAGACATAGGATTTGAACCCACCAAAATGGTGATTTAAGCAACAAAAAAATGGATCTTGATCTAGCCAACAAAAATAGGGGAAATAGGGATTTTGCCAGGAAAAAATACGGAGTTAATCAATGCAAATGGGGGTTGAAACATGTTGAAATTGTCGAAGGTTGGATTTTGAGCTTTAAAAGAGGCTCTGTCCTGTCGACAAAGATTGAGGACACACTAGTTTTCACAAAAACCCCGACATCATATGATTGCTTAGGCATCCCATTCTATCTCATGATATCCTATAACCGAAGCCATATGTATATATATATACATGGGGGTCATTCCAAAACCTTCCCCTTAAAGTTTAGTAAGCGGGTTTGTTGAGAACTTTTGGGTAGTTTGAAACCTTGCATCGCGCATGTTTCGCGCAGTAAGGCCGGTCCAAGGTTGCGCAAAGGAAATTGTGTAGTGGCATGTCATGTTGTTTCTTCAACATGCTTTTGTACGCTTGTGTGGCAATTCTGCATCTGTTTTTGTTTACCGCACTGGCAGTCTCATGCAGGTGCTGTGCTCACGTCCCCCAGGCAAACGATAACCTAACAATAATATACAATAATTATATACCAATCCTGCCAAAGAGAGAAATGTTCAGCCCAAATCCGCGCAAGCTTCGCGCAAGAAACGCGCAAGCTTCAGGTCCAAAGTTGACCCCGTAGTCCGTGCCGCCCTGTCAAAAACACAGGCATGCACATGGATATACAATGTGTATGCAAATATGTAGGTAAAAGGAAGAACATATACTTTCTGATAAGAAGACGCACGGACACGCAGACACATATTAGTATACACATTGTAGGAATAGGAAGCTACACGAAAACGAGCACGAAAACGGGGCACGAAAACATGCACAACCAAAAACTCACACGGGACTGTCGTCGCGCAAGATACGCGCAAGGTTCGCCCAAGGCCGGCCCAAGAGCCACGTTCGGGCAAAAGAATTTAGAACAACCACCATATATATGCATATGTATATACATAAATATATATATACACAAATTGATGATAATATGGGTATGTTTGTCCGTCTTAGGTATCCTATTCCCATCCCAATATATCCCAATGAAATCACCATGACAAAGTCGCCGCCAGCAACACTGCTGGCGAGTCCAGATCGCAGTTGTGCGCGTCAATGGACAAGACCTGACCGCAGGTGGTGGCATGGTGGGGCAGGTGCTGGGGCAGATGGATCCTCCACATTGCAATTATAATATTAGAATTGTGGCCGTAGCACTAGTAGTACCAGCAACGTGTACTAATTACAAAAGTAAATAACAACAATAATAATGATAATGATAATGGCAAAATGATGCTAAATGTGTATGATAACAATCATACTGATAGTAACAAATAACAATTCTAATAAACGATCTCTTTATCCAAAGTTCAAGGCATTTAAGTTTAAGCCATATGTGTTAAGCCATATCTGTTCCCCTGGCACTCATAGGGTTTCAGAATCTTCTTTTTGGTGTTGGTCGCTGTCCTTTGGCACTCTAGATAGTGCGTCTGGCAACACTCAGCACAAGTTCTGAGGACCATGCCGTTAAGAAATTGGGAAATGAAAACCAAGTTCAACCCACCAACCAGCAGTCAGTCGGTATTTACTACTTGTATACCATCATTACTCCACCTTTGCCGATCAAATCCTCAAAAGGTGTAGGAGGATTTCCCCATGTTTGGGGGGAACATCCCATGGTGATACATAATGGGCCCAAAAGACAAACATCATTCTCCGTAACCAAAATATCGCGAAGCCCAATCCCAAGAGGAATCATTCCTCGAAATCATCCCATGAACCATGGCCACTCTTGGATACCCTGCCCAAAAAAAAATGTTGATATATCTCCGCATTTATCCAACCAGTAAACAATACGTTTAAGGGGAGATATTATCTTTGATATATCAACTTAATATAACCTAATATCAAAATATTAAGTTCGTATATTAAACTACTTGAGCGTGCCTGCAGGCAGCTTCCCCAGATTCTTAACCCTTTGTTTCTGCTCAAATCCCATCAATCTTTGGTTGTTTTTTTTCCCCAAGTGTTTGATGGTTCCCCCAATGTTGGGGAGTCAAACCATAATTGTTTCATGGTTTTTTCACTGGTTAAATGCCAATTATAGATGGTTTAAATTCCTATCTTTCCTGGTTAAACCCCATTCTTGATGGTTAACCATCCCTATCCTGGATCCTCCCATCCACGCCTGACCCTCCTCAACCCCAGCATCGCGTAACTTCTGAATCAACTCCTCAGCAGCTTGGCCCCACCCGTCGCGGCACTCCACCTCCACGTAGCCCGGCACGTCGCCCGACACCTTGGGACATGTATACGTGTCTATTATGATTATGTAGGTTATATTAGATTTCTATACAATATAGATAGATAGATAGATAGATAAATAAATAGATAGATTAGATAGATAGATTAGATAGATAGATAGATAGATAGATAGATAGATAGACAGATAGATAGACAGATAGGTAGGTAGATAGATAGATAAATAGATAAGATAGATAGATAGATAAGATAGATAGATAAGATAGATAAGATAAGATAGATAGACAGATAGATAGATAGATAGGTAGATAGATAGATAGATAGATAAGATAGATAGATAAGATAGATAGATAAGATAGATAGATAAGATAGATAGATAAGATAGATAGATAAGATAGATAGATAAGATAGATAG
>Ga0126342_10012562_pt1 | contig 15093 bp, 15 predicted proteins | sample Cyp1metagenome_FD_92528 | JGI IMG/M metagenome (GOLD analysis project Ga0126342, IMG submission 92528) | Coral microbial communities from Lord Howe Island, Old Settlement Bay, Australia - Cyphastrea 1 metagenome | ecosystem: Host-associated > Invertebrates > Cnidaria > Coral ...
TCATCATCATCATCATCATCATCATCATCATCATCATCATCATCATCATCATCATCATCATCATCATCATCATCATCATCATCATCATCATCATCATCATCATCATCATCATCATATATATATATATATCTCACCATCATAATCAACCAGCCAGGGTTTTGAACATTGCCCCAATGCCCCAATGTTCAACTGGACCCACCATCCAGTGATCCGACGCATCTGATGGACCGATGGATCCCATCCGGACCTCCACGAGTCGCTTTGCCATACAGCAGGTCCCGCTGCCGCTGCTCCTGGGACGGCCAAAGAGCATGTAATGAACAACGAGGGTTGACATTAATGGTTTATAATGGTTTATAATGGTATTTTAATGGTATTATAATGGTATTATAATGGTATTATAATGGTATTTTAATGGTATTATAATTGTTAACTGAAAATATGTTTTCCCTGGTTTTTATGGCTGGTTGACATTACTAATAGTGATGATGGTTAGTGATGATTAATGTTGATTAATACTCAATTACTAACCAACCATCAACTGGTTGGTGGTATACCTACCCCTCTGAAAACTATGAAAGTCAGTTGGGATGATTATTCCCATATATTACTTACTGGTGCTTAGCAGGGAATGAGGGAATGATCCATAATCACTAGTAATAATCATCCCATTCCCCCATTCCCACCCATGCCCTACTAAGCACCAGTAAGATTATGGAAAAAAATAAAAGGTTATTATAACATGTTAACTGGTTGGTGGTTTTACCCATCTTGAAAATTATTGGTCAATGGGAAGGATTATTCCCATATATTATGGAAAAATAAAAGCCATGTTCCAAACCACCAAACAAATAACATGTTAAGGATGGTCCAGGATGATTTTTCAAAATTGGGATGGACTCTGAATATATGAACATCATTCACCGAGCTGACGTTAAAAAAAAACATATTAGTTGGGATGATTGTTATAAATAAACCAGAATGTCATTTGTCATTTGGATATAAAGTGTTTGACAACAAATGGAATAGACCTTGTGCGGTCTCCTGACGAACTACGTACGACGTACGAATGTTTCTGTTTGGTCAGAATGGATTCTTGAATTTCCCTTGGGGTTACCCATCTGGTAGTCTAGCTAGCATAGCTATTAATATAGCTATGGAAGATTGTCCGCGTGTAGATGTTTTTTCACTCTTAAAATGGTGTCATTCCTCTAAGAAACGCATCAGCAGTTCTGGTGGAAACTGCTGAGCTACGTTCTCAAGTGTGATATCTGGCTCTTGGCACAGCGTAGTGCCGTAGTGCCCAGCACATGTCGTGGATGGGTCCTCCCAAAGTTGGGACAAAAAACTTCATCCTTGATGGCCCTGCCTTCGGAAATGAGTGGCGCAAGCATCTCACATGAACGAGATGATCATATATCTAGCAATGCACGTATTACCGTATATGTATTTTCAATGTAAATAAACAGCAATAACCAGCCATACCTGATAGGGCTAATATATGCTAAGATATCATGTAATTAATAAAAAAACACCACAGCACAGCAACATACCCAATAATGTATCCAAGGTTTGGGAATGGTTTTATGGTTTGTCATATTGCTGTGGACCCACTCAAACACGACATGTTGATGTAATTTAGTTGGTAACATTGGATTTCGCACACGTCAAAATGAGCTCATGGAGGCACGAATAAATCGAGAGCCCAGCAACAGGGGTTTAAACAACAGATTCGTTTTTTTTGTTCAAATAATGAGGTACAACAGTTTCACCAAACGACTGCTTAATCGACCATTAATTAACTCGCACAAGGTTTGAAAATGGGGGCAACATGGGGCAACTAATCCCCGAAACGAAACATGACTATATGCAGCTATAACCAATCAAACACAAACGCATGTGCAAGGAGAATTTGCGGACCTACCCCGATTTGTTACTGTCAAATGACCCCAGTGTCACCAAACTGACAAGTGCGCGTGGAAGGTTGCAGCTACCCTACCTTAATACGCAGAACCAAGGAGGCAAAACAAAATTTCGTTTGAAATATAAAGATCATCAACCTCTTTCTCTCTGTCTCTCCACCGCCCTCTCGACAAGTCTATCTCAAGCAAGATAACAAAAAAACTGAAACTATGTTATGGCGTTGTTACGCACTTATATACATATTCACCCAGTTCTGCCGACCAGTTTCCTGCTTGTCTTGGTGCAATCCTTCAGTGTGGTCCTTATTGTGTTTCTCTCTTTCTCTATATGCATAGTAAATCATGTGAAATTGCCTTCTCGTTGGTTCCATTTTGATTTTGAGTTGTTAAACTGTTTTAAACCCATATATTTGGCCTTTCTGAAATCCTCCACATGGGTTCACCTGAAAATAGGCTACCGCTACGAAAGCCAAGTGTTTTGATAATGTTTTTCTTCCAGAGGTAACCCAAAAGTTCCCCATTGAAACTCATGCGCGAAATCACCATCATTCAATCCCAGTATAATTTTCATTAAAGCCCTACTCAATCCCAAAAGAATCCCATCAAACTCTATCTAAATCCCATGAAATCCAAATTAATCCAAATTTAACCCTAATAAACTCACAATGAACTTCAATTAAATCCCACTAAAACCCATTAAAGTTCCTTAAAATCACCAAGAAATCCCACAAAATCTACCCTTTTTGTTGCTTAACTCCGTGTTGAAACACCGCGTTGAGTGTTTCGCCAGCGCCTCCGCCATACTGGCGATGACCAGCAGGTCTCGCTTTCGGTTGGCTTCCTGCCAAGCCTCAGGTGGACCACAGCACATTTTTCATGTATATGCGAACATAAATGTGAAAAGTACGTTTGATGTTCTAACCATCTATCTATCATTATCTATCTATCATTATCTATCTATCTATCTGTCTGTCTGTCTGTCTGTCTGTCTATCTATCTCTCTATCTACCTATCTGCCTGTCTATCTATCTATCTATCTATCTGTCTGTCTAACTATCTTTCTATCTATCTATCTGCCTGTCTATCTATCTATCTATCTAACTATTTATCTGTATATCTATCTATCTGTCTGTCTGTCTATCTATCTATCTTTCTATTTATCTATTTATCTTTCTATCTACCTATCTGCCCGTCTATCTATCTATCTATCTATCTATTTATCTTTCTATCTATCTATCTATCTATCTGCCCGTCTATCTATCTATTTATCTATCTATCTATCTATTAATCGTTCTATCTATCTATCTGCTCGTCTATCTATCTATCTATCTATCTATTTATCTATCTATCTATCTATCTAATCTAATCTAATCTAATCTAATCTATCTAATCTATCTATCTATCTATCTATCTATCTACCTATCTACCTATATATATATATCTACCTACATGCCTAGATTTAGAGAAAATAGTGAATATATATATATATATATTTCTTTATTTTTCTATCGATGTAATGCTGAAACAAACTATTGATCATGTAATTAATACATAGTGGACACACCTATCATCATCTATCTATGAAAGGATATCTTCTTATTGATTTTACAGTACAGTTTCTGATTTTACCTTAAAATATCCATTTTCAATGCATTATCTATCTTTTAAATGTCATCCTCAATGACAGTGGCAGTGCCTCGTTCCGTGCTCCACTGCGGCTGGGCCACGTGTTTGTCCACCTCCTGCGGCAGCTCATCCGCCTCGCTGTGGCGCTCGCGAAGGTCCGCGGCCATCCTCAAAGCTGATGATTTCACTGGATGAGTTGTTTATATGTGATGTGTATAATGTGTACTATATGAGATCTATATATATATACTATTATATAGATTTGTTTATGATTAATACAGTAAATATATATATATATATGTGTGTTTATATGTACTATACATATGTCATCAAATATGTATGAAAACATATGCATTATTGTGCAGGTGTGTATTTTATCATATATAGAGAGATAGATAAACTGGCCGATGAATGGATATTATTCAATAGGTATGAGGATAAAAGAATATAAAATTCATATTATACAGCATACGTGTGTGTGTGTGTGTTACCCTTGTTGTAGAACTATAGTATATACATCCTGTTGAGAGGGATCAGGGACATTGCCATCAGCGAAGCTTTGGCTGAGATGACTTGGTCCAGAGGCGGTAAGCTAGCAGCAGCACACGTTTCTCATGATTTAAAGCTGGGTGCCTTTCTGCACATTTCTTCTTGCACCCCTTCCTAGCAAAGCAAACATGGATCCTAGATGACCTTACCCTCTGGTAATCAAACACTGGAAAACCCACCATCTACGAATGAATTTTCACTCAAACTTCCAATCATAGGGGCAGACCATGTTTGACGACACTGCAGGGTAATCGTGTTTGAAACTGTTGAAAACCAGCATCCACTTGTTGCCAGAGATCACGCCCGTTCCAATCTTGGTCCAGTGGCAGAAAGGCAGCACGGACCACGAAGTCCAGCAGGAAAGAGCTCATCGTGGCCTCGGTCATATTATTGGCTAGTCTATATATCGTTATTAATTCCCATTGAATCCACGTTTTCTATATTTTTCTTAGATATATGATATATTATATGATATATCATGATGAATCCCCACATTGATGATCAAAAATCACCTCAAAGCCACATCTTCGACCCATGGCATCAGTGCCCATCGGTGCCATAGCAGTCATGCGGCGGAGTCCTTCGCGAGGGCAGCCACGGTGAAGAGCAACTCCCTGGCGGCACAAATGGGGGACGTCTTGGATTCTGGATACCCTCTGGTAAACTAACATAGCTATTGAAACTTGCCATTTATAGTGAGTTGTCCCATAAAAATGGTGATTTTCCATAGTTATGTAAACGTTTACCCAGAGAGTAATGGTGGCTAACAGTGGCTAATCGCGGCTAATGGGATAGATCCAATACTACACTACTAGGTACGGGGCCATAAGGAGCAACAAGATAGGTTTCTGTTGGTTTAGTTCACTTTGTTCACTCTGGCTTGGTGAAGATGTACCCCACACCTAGGTTGGGTTATAAATGTTATAAACCAAGTTTAATAACCGAGGGGCCGGGCAATTGCATCCACAGGATAAAAAGTAGTGTACATCAACGAAACCCAAATGATCGATGAATTTCATATGCATCAAATTTTGCCAACATGCTTCGTCGAGACCATCCCTAGCATGAATAGTGATTCGCAAACACATCCCTATGGGTAAAAGCCCTGGTGCCCATGTGAATCCCAAATAGCTGGCAAATGGATGTTCAGTTCATCCTAAAACAAAACAATGGTATATTATTGAGGTAGTGATCCATCATGATCCATCTTCATTTTGAGTTTCACCCAGTGGTCGGCTAATCAAGGAAATGGGGATGTACCAAGTACCAGCCAGCAATGATTACATCCCACCTCCAAAGTCAAATAAGTTAAATGGCGACACCAAGGTTGCTGAATGGTTACGCAATGGGGCTGAAGAGTTTTAATGTATGGCCCAGGTGAATGAAGAAGAAGGAACCCATGGAGATTTCCCAAAATTCTTCGTCAAGGGAAACAACAAAACAACAACTAAGAACTGTTGGTTGCTATTTTGGTGACCGGTCTGGGAAGGAAATCTGACAAGCACATCATATTGATGGGTGAACTTGCTAATTCCATGTTCTTTTGTTGGAACAAAAAATGCTAAATCCATCTAAATCCTATGTTAATAGCTTCAACCGTGCCCAATTTCATGCCAATTCCCAGCGCTGTTGAAACAACACACCATCTTTTTTTTCGTTTCATTTTCTCCGCATATTTCTAAAAGAATTCCAAGACGTCACCTGAACACTTCGGCTAAAAAGAACTAAACCAAGCCCCAACGTCGGCACCTGGTGACCTCACGTTGCTCCACTGAGGAGACCTAACAGGGAAAGAAAGCAATGCTGATTGGATCATTGAACCTTCAACGTCCAGTGGAACGATGTCCACTGTTGAAGCCGCTAAGCCCAGCTCGTGCCGTGTGTGATGACCACTGAGAACTTCCAGGGCAAAAGTTTCCAGTGTCCAGTCTTCAGGGTGACTTGCAAGAGGGCCAGGTCCACAGCCGAGTTCCCGTCAAGTAGTGGGTCGGTCTGTTAGATTTGGCGTCAGCGAAACACAAAACCTGAGCTGCCACCACTGCTCCATTGGCCTCCTGGGGAAACTAGCGCCCCGTCCCCAGTACCATTGAAACTCAACTTGCTGAAAGACCAAAGCCAGACAAAAGCGCCGTGCTTCTGCAACAAAACTGTTGTTACTGTAACAACCCACAGTCATGGTGGATTTACCAATGGGATCCAATGGGAAAAAATACATAGAACCTTCGGGAAATCTACGTATATCAGGGCTTTGTGGGATGAAAGTGCTTGGGATATTTAACAGCAATGGTTACCGATTGCCAATAAGTGGTTGAATAAACTGATGATAGCGGAAGAGCCAAATAGCTGGCATTTAAGTTTGCCCAGAAATGGGCTACAACGTCGTAGGCCCCACAAACCATCCCCAATGACTCAAATGACTTACCACACGACATCGATTGGATTTCAAAAACCCAACTGAAGGTCGATAACTAATTGGCTTTTGCGTACGGGGGATTGCATCCTGGTAAATAATTATTGGTACTGCTATAATCTCAGAATACAATTTACCATGAAAACAAAATTCAGGACAATAATTTGCCAATGGTTCCCCCGGATCCTGACAATGGTTAAGCATGCTTTGCCTAATCCAACAGTGTCATGCACCATGATCAAATGAGTGAAGATGATATGTGGTTTTTCCCAATGTTATATGTTTTCCCCACAGCTGGGGAATGCATTTTGGTTCAAAATACCTTCAGGAAACCACCGATTGAGCACTATCAAGTCGAGGTATGTGCCCCAAATGCACCGACTAAAGCAACATGATCCCAAGTGAGTTCAAAAAGATAATGTCAACCCCGGATTGATAAACCCTGGTTGAGTACAGTAATTGTGGTTCCCCCAAATAGTAACAAATGGCTACTGAAATGGTACACCATGCTGGGACCGGGACTTATCGGTTCTTGGATTTGAGACCGTGCAACTAGAGATATTGGAACCCATTCATGAACCCATCAAAAATCACTACCAAGAAAAAGGGCCGGTGTTACAACCCGAGACGAACCACAAACCTCTGGATGTTTGTTGGAACTTCCGGATTTTCGCTGAAGAAAGTACGTTGAATTTGATTTCAAAATATGTCAGACATTTTTGACAATTGACAATTCGGCACGTGGCATACCGCTATCTGTCTCTCTATAATTCATTAAAAAAAAACATGTATGGCAAAGTGGATTAAACAAATGTATGAATGCCAGCAGCCAATAAGTATTGAATATCAACAGGAGGCAACCTCATGAACAAATGTATAAAGCCCCGGTTCCTCTCATCAAATTTCCACCAACCATTCACCAGCCATACTTCCCCAGGGGGCCCCCAGGGCCCCTGCGAAGCTGCATTTTTGCAGATGCCGTGGCACGTCGGACAGCTTGCAGCGCACCTGTGCATGGGACTCCTGTCCAGCCTTGGCGAGAAGGGTGACTTTCGGGGAGTGCAGTTCCAGTTTGGACATACATACACACACATATGTATATATATATATACACATGTCATATCTATCTATTTATCTATTTATCTATTTATCTATCTATCTATCTATCTATCTATCTAAGTATCTATCTAATTATCTATCTAATTATCTATCTAATTATCTATTTATCTATCTATCTATCTATCTACCTATCTTTCTAGCTATCTATCTATCTATCTATCTATTTATCGATCTATCGATCTATCGATCAATCGATCTATCGATCTATCGATCTATCGATCTATCTATCTATCTATCTAATAATAAATCTATCTATCTACAGTATCTATCTATCTAGCTATCTATCTATCTATCTATTTGAATATATATATATATATATATATCAAACTATATATCGATCTAACAATCTATCTATCTAACTATATTAAAAAAAAATCTATCTATGTTTCTATCTCACTAACTAACTAACTAACAAACTAACTAAATAACAAACTAACTATCCATCTATCTATCTATCTATCTATCTCACTATCTATCTAAGAAAATATCTATCTATCTATCGATCTATCGATCAATCGATCTATCGATCTATCGATCTGACGATCTATCGATCTATCGATCGATCTATCGATCGATCTATCTATCTATCTATCTATATATCTATCTATATATCTATCTATCTATCTAACTATCTATCTAACTATCTATCTATTTGTCAAGCTATCTATATATATTATCAAACTATATGTAATTCTATCTATCTAACTGTCTATCTATTTATATATATATGTCTAACCAACAATATCTCTAACAATCTATCCATCTATCTATCTATGTATCTATCTATCTATCTATCAGTCTATCTATCTATTGGTCTATACATCTAACTATTTATCAATCTAATTATCCATCTATCTATCAAACTATCTATCTATCTAACTATCTATCTATCTATCTGTCTAACTGGTTACCTCTCTATCTATCTAACTATCGACCTATCTATCCATCTATCATTCTATCTATCTATCTAACTTTATATTTATCGAACTATCTATCTACATAAATATCTATCTATCCATCTAACTATATATCTATCTATCTATCTATCGATCCAACTATCTATCTATCTAACTATCTATCTATCCGTCAAAATGTCTATCTATTCCAAGCTATCTATCTATCAACCCATCTATCTATCTAACTATATATAAAACTATCTATCTAACTAACTATCTATCTAACTATCTATCTACCTAACTATCTATCTATCTAACTATCTATCCATCAAGATGTCAATATGTTTCAAACTATCTATCTATCAACATATCTATAAATCTAACTATCTATCTATCTATCTATCTAACTACTTTTCCTATCTAGCTATCTATCTGTCTAACTATCTATCTATCTATCTGACTATCTAGCTATCTATCTGTCTGCCCAACGATCTACATCTCTATCTATCTAACTAACTATCTACCTATCTAACTATCAATTTCACTATTTATCTATTCATCTATCAAACTATCTACCTATCTATCTATCTATCTATCTTTTTATCTATCCAACTATCTATTTAGCTAACTATCTATTTAGCTAACTATCTATCTATCTATCTATCTATTAATCGTTCTATCTATCTATCTGCTCGTCTATCTATCTATCTATCTATTTATCTATCTATCTGTCTCTGTCTGTGTCTCCTTCTCTGTCTCTGTCTCTGTGTCTGTCTGTCTATCTACCTGTATCTCAATTATAGTGTGTATATTTACATATATATATGTGTGTGTATATTTAAAAAAAAAAACATATATATATATATATATATATTGCACACGGGCTCTGAGTCTGAGGGGCGGCTATGCGAAGCCCCGTCTAGTCCAAACGAGAAATCTCTGCTTGTCAAGAGCTTCACAATAGATTAATTAGCTGGGCCACGACCACATATACTGTACAAACCTCCAGATTCATAGAAGAGTTGGACAGCTGAAATATTATGGAGGAAACATGATGACATTCCCAATATATAAAAAAATAACAAATGTTCCAAACCACCAACCAGATAATCTATAGTATCCTGGAAGCACCTTTTGGATCCATTTGAAAACCAACCCTTCACGGTTGCGCGGCGCCGAGTTGCTGCCTCTAGTTGCCTTCCAATGGGCAGGTGTGGGAGGGTGCATTGACCACCCACATTGGCTAGCACCGAAACATAGCGATGCACCTGACACCGATGGGAGTTTCATGATCTATATGGAACATGTGCTAAGCATTTTGGCATGACAATAGCAAACATACTTGTGTATAACAAGGTAGAAGAGTGAAAATATGTCATCATTTTATTGAATTCAAGCACTTAGCCGCAGAAAGCGTTTGACTTCACTTGGGATCAAGTAGGGTTGAAACGCTACATGATGGCATCGAAATTCATTTAAAAATAATGAATATGTGATTTTCTCCCGCTGAAATTCATCCAAAAATTAGCATCGCGGCATTGCCATATCAGACTATAGTGATTTGACATACACATATATATATATATATATATAACTTAAGAATCACAAACCTATAAATTTGTAGGTTTCATATGAAAAGACAGTCTTTTGATGCTTGGGTGAGCAAACGCTCGGCTTTTCCTTTACTGCTCAATAAAGTTGGAGCTACCCAAAGGTCAAAACGACTTTGTCAATTCATGTCAATTCCATGCAGCCCCGCCTACAGCTAGGAAAACCGGCAAACGGCTCTTTTAGAAGGAATGGCATTGGATAGCCGAACGGAGGACTGCTAACTTCGATTGAAATGAATGGCGAAGTTCCAACATGATAGATTAGCCAGCAATAGTCATAGTTTCATCAGTTCAAGTTAATGGTCCACTTGTGTCTTTTTTGATAGGTGTCAGGTTTTAGGAGAAGCGTCTGCATAGCTTTCTTGGGACAATATGCCTTACCAACTCTTATTCCACTATCAACACGCTGCATGAGAATAGGGTTCATTTGGCAACACCTTTTCAATCCCATTTTGAACTTTTTGATTGAACAAAATCATTGCTTTGACGATTTTGATGGGAACCCGTAGAAAACCCGTAGTAAAGTGCAGGGAACCCGTGGATACCCGTTAAAACATGTTCTAAAAAAAAACTGGGCCATCCAACCCATAGAAAACCCGTAGCAACCCGTAGAAAAAAAAGGAGTACTGAGGGTCTCGCAGCGGGCCTCACTGAACGGCATTTTTTTGCAATTTTCCAATTCAAAAATAATTGAAGCTACATCACCCGATACGTGAAGAGCGTGTTCACACGTCCAGCGCGGCCAAAAGTCACGCGCAAGTTTCTGGTGGTGCAAATGGTTGACTGATGCAACTCAATTATGTTGCGGGCTTGCATGATGGCACATACTTGGGCCCCAGGTTCATGTTAGGCTTTGTACACGCTCAGGCATTTGGCCACAAGAAGCGGAAGGTTCATTAGGACAGTCCCCGCCCTCCCTGTCCTTTGATCCCTTTTCCATGTTGGTAGAAGAACCAACGATCTCCCTTGTCTGGAGCTGCGCCACTCTACAAGATGGCTTTCAGTGTTAGTGATCTCTACGTTTTCTGAACGTATATAGCTTCAAATAGAACAAATCACTTTACCAAGAGACATCCAAAACCCCGGGTTTTTGTCGAAAACCCCGTCTTTTTGTATGGGTCCTACGTTTTTGTAGGTTTTTGATTCTCAAGGTATGTATATGTATTCTGATAACGACATGATGATAAACTATATAATATGTTAAGTTATATATAATATATGTTTTTTTCTAGGGTCCGATTAATGAGGACGGGTTACTTTAATTCTCACCGAAAGGAGCACAGTAGGAGTGCTCTTAGCTGCGAACAGCTCATCTGTAGCACCACTAGCTGATTTCACCCGTACCCGGTCTCCGCAGCCAGGAAGACAAGGATCATTGTCATAGGCTATGTAGGGCTCACTGTCATTGTACCACCGCTTATAGGCCAGCAGAAATTTCCTGATTGGCATCCCAAAAGATGACCTTCGGGGGGCGACATCCGTTTTTGTGGCCCTTTGGGCACCAAAAAATTGACAATAGATAACGAAAGATCTGGAAACTTTCCAAACATTGGAGTCTCCTCCTATGCATTCTTCCCAGCCTCATCTTTGTTGCTTATCAAGGATATGTGAGCAAAGGGGGGTTTGCACCGTGTCCCCATTCGAATCCCATGAAACCATCATTTTTAATGGTTATAAACCACAATTTTCCCAGCTGGTCAACTCATCCGGGCATGTTGAGCCCCAAAGGATATCACGTCAAAGTCAAACCCTACCAAAACAGCGGGTAAATTCATGCAAAATACAGATGTAAATTCCGCATCTATAGTTTTTCCATATTTGGCCACGGGGCTAATGGCCCCCACGAGAGATAATTCCGGACTATTCCACCGTCCTGGCTAATTCAAGCAAAAACATGACCTTCAGCAAATCCATGCCCATGGAACCAGCAATGAACAGCAATGTACTTCCACAAAATATTGAACTTACGGATACCCTCTGGTAAACTAACATATATTTAACTATGGAAAATCACCATGCTATTAATGGGTAAATCCACTATAACATCTATAACATGGCTATTTTCAATAGCTTTTTCTATGTTTACCAGAGGGTATATTGGGCAACTGTTGCTCGATGGCCCTGGACATCCAATTCCTCATAGTCAAAACCGTCGGCGTTGTTGAAACGGAACTTCGTCGACGTCTAAACGCCTGGAATCCACCTAATCTAGTCATTTTTTGTATCAATATATCCACCTCCTCTTCCCCATCATGTGCTGGTGACTCATTCCCCACCATTTGCTGGTCACTCCTTCGGCTTGAATCCCCATGTCTGTGTGTTGAATCACCAATTTCAATGAAAAACGCTACACATCTGCCAGATTCTGCCAGTACAAACGCGCCAAGTTGCAGGAATCGCTTCAGGCAACCTGAACAATACGCTGTGCTCTCGAAAATAGCTAGAGCCATTCGGTTATTGGTTGTAGTACTATCCAGGATGTCTGCAAAAGTAGTAAATCAATCATGGTCTGTCTGTCGAGAATGAAGTGTAAAACCTAAGATAAAGTAATGAGCAGATCATAGTAGATCAGGGCAAAATCGATGGCTAAAAAATGGACCATAGAGTAAAGCTGCTTGCATGTGACAGTGATGGCTGAGATATGGACTTGTACATGTCAAAACCCAAGGAACCCAGCGAACTATCAGCTCATGGCCCCAGATCCAAACACGCCCTCACTTGAAGAAGGAAACCGTGAAAACTGCCTATTTCCAATGGACAATTCATCTTTCCATCCCAATTTCTCAGGTGTTTTTCGTTTCCCATCCCTGCCTTTTTTCCAGTGCTTCAGACTGGAAGTTTCAGTGCTCAACAGCTTGAGGTGTCCGAAGGATAACAGCAAGGTTAGCACGTAGATTCCCTGCGCCGTTGGCGATCGATCTCCACAGTCCAACCATGGATGTGCCATGCCAAATCATGTGCTTACATCATCCTTGAGCTATGGTGATTTTAACATGAAAAAAACGCCAACAAGTTCACCCATTGGCCCATTGGCAGAAAATGAAGAATTAAGAGACAAACAAATCTACATATACATATGGCAAAACATGGTATGTAAATGTTACATGGATCATGGATGATCATGGATCAGTCGCCCTCCAGGACCTCAACTGAGGTCCTAGGGCCCACTATGGCACCGCCCCATGGGTCTGAAAACATGAAACTCTTTAAAAATCCCATGGTTTGTTGTCATGCTGAGTCATGCTTCCCATGTTTTTTGACCATTTTGGGGGGTACTTCCCCATTGACTCAGCTGTATGACCTGCTTAGGTCCCTGGGCGCCTGCAGGCTGGCCATGAGGATGACCTAACAGGGCAGGATGGGCTAAGCAGCAAAGCAATCATGGCTATAGATGCCCCGAAACAAAGGTCCATATTAGACCAGGAAATGAAAAAAAAAACCTTCACTCAGGGCAAACATGTACTTTAACTCATGAAACATGCATATCAAAGCGAAATCCACCCAATCAATTGCAATGTTCCTATTGTATCACAGTGGCTCCAATTACCCAACTTTGAGTAATCATGCCTCCATGTTTCGTTGAGGGTAAATTACCCTGATTTCTGCCAGGCGGAATGCTTTTGCCGTGGGTAACAAGAAACACAACAGCTGTTTGGCTTGAGACACGTCACCAACTTCCACATATCGTATCTCGCATCCCTATGCTGTTGTTGTTTTTTCTTGCACCCACCTGTCCATCAACTAGGCTTCTGCCATTCTTGGTTACGCTCGTTATGTTCACTGGCTCTGCATCTCTATCTATAGTTGTCTGCCTGTAACACCTCTGCGTTCATTGTCATGACCCCTGCGTTCATTCCTTTTTCACCCCTTTCAGTCGATTCCAGGGTCATGTTGCAAACCTGGTAGTATACATCATATTGTTGCAGGTCTCCATACTGTTCTGCACGTTGGTACGGATACTTCATCATACATCCGAAACGAGATATCAGGCCCCGTGCTGATGGTTTTCCATATATACCTTGATCTCTGCTGCTTGGTCATTTTGGTTTTTGCTGCTGGAAATTATCCAAATTGGTGATATCCTTCTGTAATCCTGGCTGACCATGCAAAATCCACCGTTTGCATCCACTCGCATATACATATATATATATATATACGTATGTGTATATATAACAGGGGTTGCTTATGCACCTTAGCCTGGAGCAAAGGATTTAAGCCAAGATTTGGGATAGAATCCAGCTGGTCTGAGACCAAAGGGCCCTGGATAGAATCCCTGGCTTGACCCCACGGTAAAAACAATGCAAAATAAAAAAAAAAAATAGCAAAGGGTTTTGGAGATAAAATCCAAAGGCTTGAGATAACCCAACGAGTGATCAGAAAGAATATGTTAGAGATAGAATCCCTGGGCCGTTGTCGGAAAACGCGGAAAACGGGCCCGAGGACTTCGACCCCAAAACGGGGAGGTACAACGGGAAAACACAACGGGAAAACAACAACGGGAGACCCAAAGGGGGGAAAACACAACGGGGAAATGATTCAAAATGAGAAATGTCAGTTTTATATATTTTTTTTAAAAAAAAGAAAAAGCTGCTTTTGAAACATATTGAAATATTAAAATTGTGCATATGTGCTTTTTTTTTTTATATTTTTTTAAAAAATGATTTCTTTCAATAAATTATACCCAGAATCCATATATGATCCATATATAAATCACCAAACATTCCAAACCATTGCCGGAAATAAAATCCAAGGTTTGAGGTGTTGGAATTCCCAAGGTCACCAAGATGAAATCCCATGAGCTGAGATTTGGCATTTTATTAACTAGGCCAAGGATGCCGAAGATAAAATCCAAGGTCTGACAAACAAGCATAGATATATCATAGAAATAAAATCCCTTGGTCTAGCATCCAACATCTTCTCATTGTTTGAAGCCGTGCTCTGGATAAAATCCATGGGTCAAA
>Ga0126342_10012563_pt1 | contig 15092 bp, 11 predicted proteins | sample Cyp1metagenome_FD_92528 | JGI IMG/M metagenome (GOLD analysis project Ga0126342, IMG submission 92528) | Coral microbial communities from Lord Howe Island, Old Settlement Bay, Australia - Cyphastrea 1 metagenome | ecosystem: Host-associated > Invertebrates > Cnidaria > Coral ...
CTACTACTACTACTACTACTACTATTACTACTACTATTATTACTACTACTACTGCTATTACTATTATCATTATTATTACTATTAGTATGAATCCTAATACTATTTTTTTTGATCCCTATAATATTTTTTTTTGATCCCTAAATAATAATTTTTTTTGATCCCTAAATAATAATTTTTTTTGATCCCAATAATATTTTTTTTTGATCCTTCACCCTTTTGGGATGTTTACGGCTTTACGGTTCAAAACATGACAATTTGCAGGTCATGCGTAAGTGAGATCAAGTTTGTTGATAAAGAGCTTCTCAGAGTCTCTTCTGCGTGGAACGTCCGTTGCAGCTGGAGGATATCGGTTTGATTCCGCGCATCAGCGAAGCTTTGTTCAAACAACTGGCCATGGCCCCAGAAGTTGCGATGTCGGACAGAACTTCTGTGAAAAACAGATCAGAAAGCCATAGAAAGCCCATGAACCACAGAAATCCACAGAATATCCACAGAATCTTTGATGTCTTTGGATGTTTTTGGCAATTTCGGACTCAGTTCAGGGAATGATCATGAATGATCCATCCTTTTGAGACGCGAAGCTCCAGTTTTAAGCCAACGTTGCAGGTCGATTTAAGCCCCGAGGCAGAGACGAGCCGCAGCAAAACAACCAGCCGTTTCCTGGTGCAGTGTAGCTTCCTTGAGATCTACAACGAGGTGAGATCCTCAGTGCCACCTGGTTGTTTCGCAGTGATGTTTAGATCTGTTTAGGGCAACCCCCGCATTCAAAAAAAAAATCGCAGGCAAAACAGTGGTAAAGCTGGCACTTTATTTATAGAAATTCATAGAACATAATTGTTTTTATAGAACTTGGTCCATGAGATACAAGTCGTCCAATCTAAGAAAATCATGAACAAAACTTAAGTTCTATTTCTGGGGCGCTCTTTGGTGCAGGTGATCTATGACTTGCTGGTACCACGTGGATCAGCACTCAGAGCAGAGAAGCATGTCATTTATTATCATTTTTGATAGTATAACCAATAATCATAATTTTTGCATGTATATTCGCATCTGCGTCTCTCTCTCTCTCTATATATAATTATATTTATCCTATATCTTATCTTAACTTATCTCACCTCATGTTATCCTATCTCATCTCATCTTATCTGATCTTATCCTATCTGATCTGTATATTGCCATGTCCGATTTATCAGTTTTTCGCAGATGGATCAGCCCAGCAAACGCCTGTAAGGCCGAGATTCCAAGGGCAAAGGTTTGGAGATCAGGGAGCAAAAGGCTGGGCCGACAATGAGAAGATCCATACATGGAGGTATCCCAAAATGGATGGTTCATGGAAAATCCTACTATAAATTATAAGTAATTATAAAGGTACCCCAATTTTTCACCACATTTCGGACATAGCCACAACTCTGGTATGTCAGTTGTTTTTTTCAGGGTAAAAACGGCTGAAACGGGGATCTGCCGGCTGAGCTCGGCTCAAGCGCGTCACTTTATGAGACGGCGGCGCATCCTCAGGTGGGGAGATCGATCTAACCGTCGAATCCAAAAAACACGCCCAGCCTTTTGAAGGTGTCAATGTATTGATTAAACTGTATAGCAACCTCCAAAACAGCAAAGTACTAATATGACTAATATATGACTAATATATATAATATAATATACTAACATCGTGATAGATTACTTGTCGATCTTTGGGGGATTCCTATCATGAATCAATGCTAGGTGCCATTTGGGTCTCCTTTCCAATTGTGTTGAGGTGCCATGTCAGAGCCCGACAGTCCACGGAGACTGGGCTCTGCGAGCACCGCAGGGGAGCGGACGGAGCGGACGGAGCGGACGGAAGGGCCTGCGGGGGACGCGACGCCAGCAACACAGCTGCCAAAGAAGGGTGGTATCTCATTGGGGGGCTTGAAACGCTCCAGCAGCCACGTAGCGGCAGTACTGGGTAGCTTGGCGGACGCGGCTGGTGGCTAGCAAAAAGATGCAAAAAGGCCCATTGGGGCCCAAAGGGAAAGGCTGGCTGGTGGGGAAAGCTCCCAATCTGGTGAGTTCGGTGTGTTTTATTCGTTCATATTCGTTCTTTACACTCATCATTCATTTTTTTGCATGAATGGGGTTAGATCTACCAACCAGCCAAAGAAAATGCAAGGTAAGGTACCGAAGGATTGGCCATGATTAGGTGAAACATGGTGACATTTATATGTGATGAAACATGCTGGAAAGTTTGGATGTCGCGGGTTTGCCAATGGTTTATCATGACCTGAAGAAGGGCGAATGCTGCAATGCTTGAGGCTTAATTATACTAAGGAGGGGAATGCCCAACAGTGATGGTGATGATTTGGAGGAGGGATTGTGAGTTGAAAAGTTGAGATGAACCCCCTTAAGCCCGACATCTCGCAGAATTCACATGAATTCGACATCTTTGGTGAGTGCACGTCAATGCTTCCATCGTTTCCGGAATCGAGGCAAATCTCTCCATACGTACAACAAAGAGAGGTCCTCGATCGGGACATCAGGGTTTGGCCCTCGGTTCCACAGCAGAGTCTCATGGGTTGATGGCCCGGTTGATGACTGACTTACTGGTGCTTAGCAGGGAATGAGGGAATGATTCCGGAAATGATCCATAATCACATATAATCACTAGTAATAATCATCCCAGCAACCCCCATTCCCATCCATTCCCTACGTTTAGCACCAGTAAGCTGAGGACCCGCAGAAAACTGAAGCAGTCCAGATGGCGAGCATTTGTCCCTTGGACTAGCTGTTACGGTCGAGGTTGGTGGTTGGCCTGGGTTTGATTTGTTAATCCATCAAACAAAATTACCCAAAAAAATGGGCCCCCAAATGCCTCCAAAACTAATGGAATAGATATGATATGATATGATATGATATGTAGAAAAAAACATGGTTTTTCTTTCCCCCACCTGCCAGGTGATGGCCCCTAGATTTTAACAAAGGTGCAACTCCTTCCTCATCCTCCTCGCCTCCACCTCCTCCGCTAGCTCACAGCAAGTGCCAGAAGCTCATCGCGAACTCTGGGCACGCATTGACCCGAACATATGCCGGATAGAATGTCAGAATAATTCAGAATAGCTGCCGAAATAGATCCCAGATGGACTGTCCGAATATATGTCAGATCAAATGTCGGATAGAATGCCAGATAGAACGCCAAATAGACTGTCAGCATATATGTCAGATAGATTGTCAGTGGATGTCAGTGGGTGTCGGTTACTCCATTTTTTTTTGTGTCGAATAGTAGGGGCAAGGGATGGTTTGTTACAGCAATAACATGTTTATTGCAAGTCCGATTTAGGCAGAATGACATGCCAGGTGGGTAGTCTCACGGGCCGCTGCGGATGTTGTCAGAGTGCCGAAGGACTGCGATGCTTGTCTTGTTTCACCAAGGATGTGTGTTGACGATGTAGGAACGACCCAAAGCAACTCAAGACCTTGAAAACTCATTGAACTCATTGAACTATCAGAACGGATGTGTTTTTTTTTTCCTTTTTTTTCTCCAGCTGTTGGATGGGTTTTATACCGGAACTGGCTGTCTGGCTGCCAGGAGCAGTTCCACCTGCTGCAACTCGGCAATATTCCATGGGGTAGCGGCCCCCAGTGAAGTTCGTTGGTTTACTCTAGTTCATACATTTCATACTAGGGAATATAGTTAATTGATGTTAATTGATATTAATTAATTGCATTTAATTCCCATAAACCCTAGTGAAATTGGAGCTCTCATCCAACTTAGCTATCTAGGCGGTCTCACCTAATAAATCGTAAGCAAACGTAACTGACAACATATTCATAACTTGGCCACTCATGTTTGTTTTGAACATTTCTTTAATGTTACTCCGCCTTTAGTTACTAAGTTGCTACGTTTTGCGCAACACATGGGAATATTTACGAACCAGGTTCTTGAAATTTGAGATTGGCCAAAGGAATTTACCCTCCGGAAGACTTACATACATAAATATGGGCCATTAAGAGTATCTAAATTAATTAGTCTTAATTATATACGCGGCTCTTTTTCTTGGAAACGACATGTTTAGGGTCCAGGGGGAAGATTTCGGGGTTTAGCCACCAAGCATGGAGGATTGTTCGAGCACAGCTAGAGGGCGCTAGGGATTGTGGGTTATCCACCCTCACTGGGTCAGCGGATGCGTGCGAGTCATCCGTGCCATGTTGTTGTCCCGGAAAAGTCAACAACAAATGGGCCGAACTTGGATATTTCAATTATATTTGATATATATATATATATCAACCAATACTTGGGACAATCACCATATATATCTACATTATATATATTGATATATATATACAGAGATCGAGCAATATGATGCAATAGTCAACCAGGATTTGCTGGTGATATGTTTAATATCAGGCTAGATCAGGCTATTCGTAGGATCAACTTCAAAACCGCTGACACCGATGTCAGGTGAGTCTCATGACAGACGTGGAAGACCTGAAGCAGAACGTGCGAGCGAGGATGTCCAAGCACACCTATTCGGTGAAGGAGACCGCCCAGTTTTGGAAAATCCATGGGGATTTCCCGAGTTTCCTGGTTGGAAATGATCCACACATCGCGGATGTTACATATCTATGTTAGTTTACTGGAGGGCATGTCACTAGGGAAACCAACGCGATGAAGGGGGGAACATTTACTCAGCACAACAAAAATTGGGATAGAACCAGGAAAAAAAACATGCGATATGCGGGTAAAGCAACTGGTGCTGGGTAGTTTGATGCTAACTTTTGAATACTTTTGATATTTTTTGCCAATTTGATGGGACCTTGGGGCTGTCTCAAAGTATGGAGTACCTGGCAAGTCATTACAGAAAATTGCAAAGTGGGGAATATAGTTATGCAGCAATGCATCATTTTTCTTCGTTTGGTACTGTACATTCTGAGATGGTCACAAATGGCTTGAAGAAAATGGCTGTTGCAAATTGCATGAGTGATTTACGTCTACGTACTGCAAATTTATGCCCCATGGAGCAACTCAGCGTCGCCGTGTTATGTCATTAGGCATGGCAGATCTGGTGTCTTCACAGTAGCCTGTCTAAGTCTAAGTCACCCAGCACTTCATTGCAAAGGCTGCCTAGAGTCCTAGATCCTGTTAAACAGGACCACTACAAGACAGAAGGAATCTGCCAACAGATTGCAAGAAGCAACTGGTTTGAAAATCTGACCCTGACGATCATTGCCGAAGCTTGGCGATCGAATGCAAGCTGTGTGCTGATGTCTTTGGAAACAATCCCACCAAGATGGATACCGGTGGTTGGGGGAACTCCCCTTTTAGACACAAGCTGGTTGGTGGTTTGGAACATTTGGATACATTTGGATTATGTTTCCATATTTGAGAATTCCCAACTGACGAACTCCATCATTTTTCAAGAGGGTTGAAACCACCAACCAGGATATAAAATTTGAATATAATGAACATATATCAGTCAGATATGACCCACAGTTATGAAAAAAAACCCAACTGTGGGTCATGTTTTCATAAAACTGTGGGTCATCATCCCAAGATGCTTGAAACCACCAACCAGCCATCAATTCCACCATAAATCACCATATAAATCACCATATAAATCACCATAAATCACCATAAAAGTACCTTAAGTAGTGAAGAATGACCCTTTCAGTTCTGAACAAAACCCACCAAAAACGCCAAGTCGCCAAGTCGTTGAGATAGACACTCTCCGAGGTCAACTCTTTGTGGATGCTTGGCACTCGAATCCATGGGGCAATGACAAACCACAATAGCCTTGTTTTGGTTATGACTAACATAGCCATGGTATAGATGGCCCATTTATAGATGGGGTTATGACTGACAGTGATGTTTACTATGTTACTGGGCTGATATCTATTGATATCTTATAGATTTATAGGACCCAAATGGTTTCATCAGTGCAAAAAAAAACATACCATCTGGATCCATCTGGTTATGACATTCACAGTTCGCCCAACCCAAATGGTTTCATCAGTGCAAAAAACATACCATCTGGTTATGACATTCACAGGGCTAGCCATGGTTTTTTGATGGCCCCAATCGAAATAGATGGTTTACCGAACTTAATAGCATGGTGGATCTTTCCATGGCGAACTGTGAAATAACCAAAGGGTAATCCAGTTTTTTATTGGGATAATTTATCCAGATACGAAGTAGGTGGGCATCATAGATGATCATGATGTTTTGCTGGGAGAAGCCACTGCTTTTGGCCTAACGAATTTGTCGCTGTGTCAGATGCGTCTGGTGAGTGCGTTATTCTCATTGTTGTCATCACCAAATGATCATTGCCATTCTCGTTGTCCAAGCCGTGATCATCCGTGATCATCATCATATTTTCTTTTGGGCATGTGCACCCCCATTGAGTTATTGGCGCAATGCCAGCTTTGTCATGTGTTCATACTTTTATAATTACCCGGCCTGGTTATGACATTCACAGGGCTAGCCATGGTATATATAGATAGCCCTAATCGAAATAGATGATAATAGACAGATGATTTTCCCAGCTAGAAACCGCCATTTATAAGGCCATCTATACCATCCTTTTCCATGGCAATTTTCTGTTCGTCATAACCAGATTCGGTACCTCCATGGCTGAAGCGTTAGTGCCGTGCCGCCTTGGCTCCATGGTTCCAGGATCTGGATTGACACGGACAACAATGACGCGTCGGACGCCCAGATTTTGAACAATGGGCAGTTGCCACAGAAAAGGGCGCCGTAAAGAACTTTGACGCCAAGTCTGGCAATGAAAATATTTAAGGTGCTAGTGCTAGTAATATCTAGTAATTAAATGTAATTAACCAGCACTAGACATTACAATCATTACATCACGTTTTGTTTTCACATGATTTGGGGATATGATTTGGCAATTTGTCCAATGTTTTTATGTCCATGATCTTGTGGTTCCATCACCCGGTCACCCGGCCCAGTTGCGTGACTCCTGCAGGTCAATTATCACAGAGGCCAAGGTCGAATTTCAAATCGAAACCTGGCAAGATATTGGGGAATCTCCTCTCAGATGGGTCGGGTTTTGATACATTCTAGACTGTTTTTTTTTACGGGTAAACTAACAGTAACTAACATAGATGGATGTGGATCAAAACCCTGTACCCCCAGTGAACCTCAAGGTTGATGGTCATCCCTAAAAAACCACATGATTAGTAGGTTTTGAATGGTTTTGACCCATACCCAGATGTGGAAAACCTCAGGAAATTCTAAACAGATGGTGGCTTTTCCACATCGGTTTTTTCGTTGACCACGAGGCTTTCCTTTGTTGAGCAATGGGCCCACGGGACCGCGTCACAACTGGTCCTTTTTAGGATTGAAGATGTGTGAACCATTATATATATAAATAGGCCATAGGAATAAACCATATATAATATTATATAGTAATTATATATATATACAATATATAAACCACAATAAAATATAATATAACCAGCAATTTTGATGAATCTTTCAGGGTCCAATGTCTCTGACCCGTTCCCATTTGAGGCGGAGAATCTGTTTTGCACCTTCTTCACATTCGAGTGGCTGGTGCGATTGCTTCCTTGGCCGCAGACTGCGGCAAGGGATGCACCATGATCCACCCTTTCAAGCGCTGAATGAAAAAACCTCCCAGAATGGTCTGTCAGACCTCTTGGTTTCACAATGTTTCACATATTCCATTTATTCAATAGCCCCTTGAGCCGATTGCAAGCGCTGTATCACTTGAGGTTTGCGTTTCAACAGAAAGTTCTAGCTCTCACTGATGCATGGCCCCTTTGATGGCAGGGAGCCGGAGGGTGGAATGGATGTGCAGCTTTTCCGAGCTGATTTGTTTGGTGATCTGCTAAGTATGTTTATTACAAACACACCATGGGCATGGGCTAATCAGTACAGGTTCTTCAAGTCCTTGAAGGTCTTGAAGATCTACCCTCTGGTAAACTAACATAACTATGGAAAATCATCATTTTTCATGGGAAAACTCACTATAAATGGCCATTTTCAATAGCTACGTTAAATTACCAGAGGGTATCGATTCAGATTTTTGTTGGGTGATGGTCGTCGGATTTGGCCCGAGGTTTGTATTAGACACGCTCTTGGTGTCCTTAATGATCGTGGAGACCTGGATTACGACACCTGGATGCGCTTGGAGCTGGTCCTGGAAGATCAATATACTTTAGGGAAGATTTACAGGAAACGGTCATTTGATATTGTGAAGAACATGGGTTTGTCTGAAAATAGTGTACCCCTAAACCCAATGGTTAATGAGCATTATCCCTATTAAATGGCTATAATTGGGAATATACCCTATTTTCAGACAAACCCACATATAGGGGCTCCTGTAGATGTTCCCTTCAAGCAATTCTGGAAGGAGCATGGCTGTTCTTTGGGAAGTTGCGAGTGTGAGAGAAGTATCGGGCGGTGGATTTTTTCCCGATGCCGTTCCATCCCAAAGGCCGTTGGTGCTCTCCATCTTGCAGATTTCGAGCCCACGACTTGGTGAGTTTTCATGGTTTTTCTCGCCCATGATGCCTATGAAACCATTTTCAGCTTCCTCAATCTCAGAAAAAAATCGTTGCTGGTTCCAAACCTATCACTTTTTTCGGGATACTTTGATCGCCTTTTTACCTTTGAGGTGACGGCATGGGCGATGCCACAATCTTGCGACTGGTTCGCTTGCTTCGCCTAGCTCGGATGACACGAGTAGCAAAGCTCCTCAGAGCTTTTCCGGAAGTGCTCATCATGATCAAAGGCTGGGTGAACTTGATTGACAATATTATAAGTATAATCATATAATGATGGGATATTCATCATAATAAAACCAGTATCACTCATTACATATATATATTATATATATATATATCTGAGAATGGTGCATACCATGGCAATTTCTGCATACCACTATGACATACTATGGTTACTATGGACCAAAAAACCCTCAAAATGAAAATTTGAATACGCAACATGATGATTCACCAATGGATTTGGTATGATTTGGTACATGGTGAAGCCCTATGTTCAAACCCAGGTGTTCGGATGAAAAAAGGTATCATTGATCCCGTGGTTCCTTTGCTGCACCATGCTGCACCATGCTGCACCATGCTGCACCATGCTGCACCATGCTGCACCATGCTGCACCATGCTGCACCAGCCACAGCCATGTCATCCGCAGGCATTAGCGCAGCGGCGCGATCTGTCGTCTTCACCATTTGTTTGCTTATTTTGGTGCCGACCTCATCTGGTTGTTGGTTCGGAACATTTTTTATTTTCCCCAAAAGTTGGGATGACGATCCAATCTGACTTTCATATTTTTCAGAGGGGTAGTTGAAACAACCAACCAGTCATCAATTTGAAGCAGGAAAACCGATTTTAGCCGAGAGATGCTGACATGTTTTTTCTAAGGCACATGAAAAGTGGTAAACCCCACGATAAACCATATCCAGCTGGACCAGAACTGGTAAGTTTAACATAGTTTAACCATCCTCAAGTGGAGCTTTAGTGTTGGGTTTACCAGATGACAAGATAAATCAAGATGTTGTTTAACTGTTTGTTTTTGTACTTTCGCTGATGCATTTCCTGGGACGTTAAAGATCGAGTAATCAGATGTAATTGGTGTACAGTAACCTCTTTATTTTTTTCCCAACCGTGTCCCAGTGGCTGGCCATTCCAGTGGTGCTGCATGGTGCGTCAGGTGCTTTATGTGTTCGGCATCGCCTTCAAGCAGATTTGCGATGGATGCTGGGCATTGTTTTAGAGCTACGCACTTGCGGTACCTACCCAGCCTGGTAAACATACAAAAAGCTATTGAACATGGCCCATTCATAGTGAGTTTTCCCATGAAAAATAGGTGGATTTTCCATAGTTATGTTAGTTTACCAGAGGGTGATGGTATCCTAACGGATCCGAACGGTATCCTAATGCTGTCCTAATGGCACCTGATGGATGATTGTTTTAGGAAAAATTACCTGATTTTCTATGTGGCTCACGGCGTGTTGCAGTATTGGTTGCCTGCATACAGCCCGGTGCATTGGCATTTGTGCCGAGGTTTGCCAATAGGAACCACCAGCTTCAGCACGGTGCCAGAAGCCATGCTGACGCTCTTGATTCATGGAGTGTTTCTCGGTGAAGTAGACTCGACCAAGTCGGTCTCGACCATTATCAGCCAGAAAACCTGTCAGAATCATCAAGCTGGGAACCATTGGGTGTTTATCCAATTCTAGTCATTCATCATTGCAAGCTTCATGAAAATTCGCCATGTTGACTGGTGCCAATAGAGGAGTACCTCCTGAGGTTTATGGATGATATGGCGGAGTTGTGACGGCCTTACTGTCTGACAGTGGAAATGGTGAGTCCGCGTCAACGTCTGACTTCTGCACATGTTCTGGACATGGTTTCTGTTAGTTAATCAATCCAAAAGATGAAATGATGATCCAGAGTAGCTTCGCCACCGATAAGTTACAGGAGTTTCATTCATGCTTTCCAGATTTGTTGGGAGGGATTAATCAATGAGTTCTCTGAACAACCTCATATTTGACTGTAAAAAGATGTAACAAGGCTGGTTTCTTGCTGTCCCTCACTTCAAAAATGAAAGTCATCGGCAAGTCATCTCTGATTCTTAGGTCCCACAAAAAATGGGGAAGTTGAAGTCCACCTGGTGAAGTCCACCTGTTTTGACCGTTGAAGTCCACCTGTTTTGACCCATGTTTTTCCTGTTTGGTTCCCTCAGACCATTTGGGACCACTGGCAACACGTTGCGGCCACCAGGGTGGCGGCCATTCGGCAAGATAGCGCCGTCGCCTTCGGCACGTCCGGGGAGCCCAATTCCGAGGATTTCGGTGAGATTTCGGGTCGATGCTGCTGGTATTTTCCATCCATCCACTTACCATCTGGTTCTGACTCACATAGCCATGGAAAATGGATGAACATGGCCCATTTTTAGTAGGTAAACCAATGTAAACATATGTAAACCATCTAAAAATGGGCCATTTTCCATGGCTATGTTGAATAACCAGATGGTAAAACATCTTAAAACATCTTAAAACCCTTGGCAGATCTTGGCAAATCTTGTCAGGTTCATCATTTTTGTGCTGATTGCCAGTGCCTCAGGGGTGAAAAAAAGCGGCGGCTGAAGCACAGACACAAGGGAAACAGACCTGGCTGTACTGACTACCGGAGAAGCATAAGACACATTTAAAAACTATGCACCGCACCTTCCAAAATCCAATGTGGACCTAGGATTCGTGAGTTTCCAAGATGACTATCGGATTTTCAGGATTGCAAATGGATCAAATGGCTAATCGCTTCCCGTATTTCCCCCGTGAAATCCTTCCAACAAAACTGGCTGCGCCTGCGGTGCCATTCCAGGCATCCATCACGCTGATGAACATGTTGATCGGCAGCTTGGCTGATGAAAATTGTGTTGTGCATGTTGTGCATGTTGTGCACTAGCACTTGGGATACTTGGGTCAGGAAGAGCTTCAGGTTTCAAGATATGATGTATGACTAATACCCCAATTGCACTTGTTTTCCAGGAACACCATTTTATTACACTTAAGCCGACTTAAATTTAATCAAGTTCACTTTAAGTTGACTTAGGTGTACATTGTGTACATAAGTTCAAGTTCACTGATAACACCACCAGTGCACCTGCACCACCTGAGGAGTTCTCTGCGAGGTGGTCTCCATGGTGGGCCAATCAGAGCGTGAAGAGCTGTTGGTGGACTTTGTGAAGCGCGAACTGATGGATACCTGGACAAAGATTCCCACTAGAAGGACTATTAAACCACTATTAACCATCATTAAACACTATTAATTAACCATAGTTAACCATTGGAAGGGGAGGATCATCTCAGCTGTTTCCAGCAGCACTGCTGGTAGATTCGTAGATGGGATAAGCCACGGCCCATGGGGACGAAGCCGATCACCAGGGTGGCATGGCCGGCTGCCGCTGCCCTGGGTGGTTGGTGGCCAGCATGAGTGGTTGGAGTGGTTGGAGATTTGGGAAGGCGATGTGTCACTAAGGTCAAGAAGTAGAGTAAACATACAGTAAACATGAGTGGCTCAACTACCATGATGGTTACCATGACATACCATGACATGAGGGAAACAAAGCAACAGATCCTGAATATATACCATCTGGTTATTTAACATAGCCATGGAAAATCACCATGTTTAATAGGTAAACCCAGGTAAACCATCTATAAATGGTGCCATCTATACCATGGCTATGTTAAATAACCAGAGGGTAGCTGGTAGTATCATGGCTGATGGCTCTTTCGTGGTTTATCTGGTGCTTTTCTCGGGAGATACGGGCCGTTTTTGGATCCGGGTCCGACCAGGATCCAGTGGGATGAGTTCATCCGTTGAACCATTGGCAGCTGCCAATAAATAGCCAACAGAAAGATTATTATTTTATATGCATACATAATAATAAATATATATATATATATTGTAACTATTGTCACTATTGTTTCATTCATTGAATGGAGAGTTGATGGATGTTCATAGATGTTCATTAATAGGCTTTTCTTCCGCCAGTTGAGTGTTCTTTTGGGTAGCCTTCATTTCTGCGCAGATGCCCTTTGAGTCAGGGCGCCCTGAAGGGCTGCAGACACGACAGGGGCGTTCATGATACTCTCAGCGGATTGACATGTCATGTTGGTGAGGTAGATTGCATGACTTATAATTGGATTTGATATAGTCTGGCATAGTCTGGTCATAATCATGGTACTATCTGATCTTGGGTAGCTGAAATATTTGTTAATCGAGAAACCGATGTCAAATAGTGAAACATGGATTTGTGCGGCCAAGTCTCGCCTCAACGGCTGACCAAAAACATCCATGTGTTGAGGACATTATTATTGAAGCTGACGAGGCATGGGCGATTCAGGGTCCGTTTGTGATGCCCACTTGGCCACTTGTTGGGGGTGACGCCACCCAGCAAAGCCGATATGCTAAGAGGAGCATTTCAAGGTGTGATTTTTTGGAAGTGGGCACCGCGTGTACTTTCTGGTAAATTCATATGCCTAGATATGGAGTCCCATGGGTTTTGCTTCGAAGATTCTCAACAAATGGCAGGTTTTGCATACCCGTGTTGATCAACTGGTGCGTAGGTAGTTGATGCTGCGATTGAGCTTTCAGCAACTGCAGGACGGTGATGGGCTGATGTCACATCAAGAATTCTTGAGGAGCCTTGGTCCAGTGCTTGTGACCAAACGTCCTTGAAGATCTTGAAGGGTCGCCAGCTCTTCCCCGTTCAGCCCATTTGCACTTCTGCTGGTTTCGCAAACTCATGATCCCTTCCTGGTAATATTAAACATCTCCCAGAGCCCTTGGTTTAGTGTTGCATCTATACAGCCTATACAATATATGATCGTTTTTCTTTTGGGGGGTCCATATCAACACGAGGGAATTCTACAGGGGCCTGGGGCATTGGAGAGATGAGTTTGTTAAATTGGCCAAGTAGCACCATAGTGCCATGGAAACAGCTGGGACCTAAGGATTTTGGAAAGTCCTGAAGGGCTTCGTGCGTTAGAAACAGCAGCTGGGCACAGGATCAGATCGCCTTTGTGCATCCGTGATGGCTTCATTCTTCATGTAGGTTTTTTTCTGTGTTTCGGGCATTGTCATGTAAATGATCCTGGAGCATGGAATGATCCAAGCTCATCCAAGCTCTTTATCAATCCCTGCAGCTTCGATGATCGGAATGCAAGGGGCTAAGGCCTTCAGCAAGACATAGCGATGTTTCTTGAGGTCGGAGTCGATCCAGTGGGTCTCATTGACTATGCCGATACCATTTTCGCGCAGGCGAGGGACCAAGATGATCCAAGATGTGCGTATACTGCAGATGTTGTAGTACACTGTGTATTTTGACTAATTTTGAGATATTCTAACCTGGAACCTGAAACATATATAAAAATATATAAAAATATTATATGATTTTCCTATTCGATACTTGCCATGTTGTATTTCGATTGCACCATTTTCATGTTTGGATGAAGTGATTTGCCAGGTGCACCTGCCAGGGCTAAAGGGGTGTTTACCACGAAGCAATTGTTGGCCGTGGCTTTTCATAAGCGTCATGCTAATGGTTAGTACAATACCAAATGGATCCAATTGCTACCTAAAACATATATATATTTTTTTAGGAGTTGTGAAATTCTGCGAGTGGGGCTGGTTGATTTATGTTGATTTTATGGGCTCCACATTATCGCCCGTGCTTCATCATCCTTAGTCGTTCTCCACCGTGCAGGACGATGGTGACGTTGGCGAGACCGTTTTGCCGCTTGGAAAACCATGCAGAAAACCATCCCAGAAAGACCGCGACGAAAGAAACATGGATCAAATGTTTATCCCGGTGAATGTTCAGATATCCATAAACATTATGATATAACATTAATAACATCATACATATAATATATATATATATATATAGGTAGCCCTAAACATCATGTCCTGTCATATGATTTCACCATATACTTTCACCTAGAAAAAACTCCACAGTCACCCTGGTATTTCCCCATGGTTTCGCCGGCAGTGGCCCCCTTTTTTTCGCCTCGGCGTTGAGGTTTTCTCACTTCATGAGTGAGATCCTGCAGCTGCGGGGCTCCAACACGGCCACGGTGAAGGCGTCTCACATCGTTTTACCATGGCTTTGTCATGGGAATTCGGGTTTTGTTTAATGGAATGAACATGGGAGATATGATATGGGCAATCTAAGATATATATTTATATATTCTAGGTGGATTCTGGATTTGCGGTTTGTCGATAATTTATGATGATTTGGCGTGTTTTCCCAATGGATCACAATCGAAAGTTTACTACGTATTGGGGAATCTATAGCGAATATTTTTTGGGGCTTCCTTGAGCAAATCCAAGTCAAGCAGAAAACAATAGATCTTCAAGCGGACCGATGCCGAATCAAGTGTAGATTCCAGCGCAAGATTGGACATGATATATATATATATATATATATTGCAATTGCGCCATCCTCACAGGCACAGACGCTGGCCTCTTCCGGCAGCATTTGAGAGCTCAGGAGACAAAAAGGTGATTGCAGTCTGAGGTGCCCTTAGCCCCTCCAGCTAGATCATTTGCA
>Ga0126342_10012564_pt1 | contig 15092 bp, 13 predicted proteins | sample Cyp1metagenome_FD_92528 | JGI IMG/M metagenome (GOLD analysis project Ga0126342, IMG submission 92528) | Coral microbial communities from Lord Howe Island, Old Settlement Bay, Australia - Cyphastrea 1 metagenome | ecosystem: Host-associated > Invertebrates > Cnidaria > Coral ...
CGAAAGGCCCGAAAGGCCCGAAAGGCCCGAAAGGCCCGAAAGGCCCGAAAGGCCCGAAAGGCTTGAAAAGCCCGAAGGAAAACAAAAAGCACAACTTATGACAACCTGAGGATCTATGGTGACTATATATTGTATAGTGTGCATGTATCATGTATGTATATTACATATATATATATATACTATTATATATATTATATATATACTATATTATACTATACCATACTATATTAAATATATGTGTATATATACAATATTTATAATATATATATATATGTGTGTGTCTATATCACTATAGGCTATAGGCTATAGAGCTTTTGTTTCCCCCCCAATCTTTCTATTGATTCTCGATTTATTGCGTTTTGGTCTGAGGTGTTTCAGAAAAACACAATAGCACCATGTCATGGACAGCGGGCCATCTTGCAGGGGAAAAAACAACTGATGCCACCAAATGCTGTTTTTCCCCATGGCAGGGAGAAAAAAGATCCAAACTTGATCATGTCAAAGCATCTGCTTCAACTCTGACATGAATTTCAAGGCCATTTGCAGCTGCCCGGGCTCTTCAGCCCTTTCTTTCCCCAGGATGTCCAGGATCAAAGACTCCTGCTGCGAAGGCCGTGCCATCGGAAGCTTCTCAGCTGGAAGGTCATGAATGGAACTGCCAGGCTGTAGGAAGGCATAGAGACACCTGCGAGGAGAAAATCAGGAAACCATGCTTCAACAGCTGTCCTCTAATATTCCCCTCAAACCAACTCCGGAACTCACAGCTACTCTCTAGACCTTACTAAGCCTTACTAGGTAAATAAACCATCTATAAAATTGCCATTTTCCATGTGCCATCCCATTTCATGGGATAACCGAACATCATGGGTTTTTTTCAAGCCCTATGGCTCTATGGATGACCATCTCCGGCTGTATCCACAACCAAGTGACACTGACCGCCCCAGCACCACACGATCCAAATGCTGTAGCTCAATGGCTTCCAGTTCCTGCAGGCGACGGCCGTTCACCTGGCACCAGCCGAAATGATCAACGAAATCCCCATGATATCCCCATATGTGTTGGTTAAATCACCATTATTGCTGCTTAACAAAGAAAAACAAAACAATATGTAGGCAAACTAGATTCTAAATCAAAATGGATATAAAAATGAGATGAACCCAGTCCACGATCATAATGAACACCTTGGAACAATGGGAACCTAAAGTGAACAAATACAGTGTATCCACATGGTTCCCTCTTCCACCATGGTGACTGAGTAGAATTTTCCTTAGGAGAAAGGGATCAGTCTTGGTATTTTAAAAATTAAGCTGGTGGCTTCACCCCAGCGTTGCTAAAGATTATTCTATCGGAAAACCTCAGGATTTGAACAGCATTGATCCATCAACCATCCAAAAGCCACCAAACATCCATGTTGTTCAACTTGCGGCTGCCTTTAACCCCAAAAAAAGCACATCGATCAACATCCCCCCCAAAAGAAAGATCCGATTTCATTTGAAATGGCACCTCAATGCAGGCCACCAGTGAACTCTTCAGTGGCGGCTGCCATTCCTCGTCGTCCTCGCTGTTCTCATCCTCGCTGCTGGATCGCTCGCTGGGCTCCGCCGCAGCAGCAGGGCGAAGGAAGAGGCGTCCCGTGGCGTCGCGCTGGATGTAGCAGGTTACCTGGGAAGCACTGGGGGTCTAGAAACATTGCTGGGAAACGTCCCCCTTTCCCGAAAACTGAGTTTGGGGATTTCCCATGTTTGATTACTGGAGGGTACATGATAGGTTTTCCTGAGGATGTCGTGGAGGATAGAAAACTGCATCATTTCGAGGTTGGAAAATGTTGCACAAACGTTTTGGGGTTTAACCCCAGAACGGCGGTCGAACCAAACAAAACAGGTTAGCGTGGGGTCTCACGTGCTTTTTAGACAAAAAATGGGAGGTCTCAACTGGTGACATTGACCAACATATATGTTAGCCGACAAGAATGACAGCTTCAACTTGAACATGTTTTGGCCGTTTCAACAAAAAATGGTGTCAACTGTGATAAAAGCCTTCAAGCCATTTGGAAAACATATGCCTGGTAAGTTTGGGTGTAAGTCAACCCAACACTAGTGGCATTCTCATCAGCAATGCCCGGTATATCATATCATATCATATATCTAGTCTATATATATGTGTGTGTGTGTGCCTATATATTACATAAAATATTATATATATATATATATGCAGTATTTTGGGGCTTGCGTTTAGGGCCAAACATGCCCCGTCCATCCTCCCAGAGGTTGCATAGCCTGCTGGATGCCCAGGCCGTGAGGAACGAGAAAGTCACAGACCTTGGCATGGAGCCGGGGTGTGGAGAGGGGCCAATGGGATAACCATCAATAATAGCCAGCATTAATTATGCCATCATTCACCATCAATAATTAATGTGTATTAATGTGTGGCTCATTCACCATGAATAAAAACGGAGAGGTGCTAGCGGCTAGTGGGATATGGACGTATGTCAATCATCACTCTGAATTACCGACCATCCACATATAAGCAGTAGTTCACTCAGTAGTTTATGAGGAAACACTGGCTGCCCAATCACTGTAAAGTCAGCCATGGACAAGAATCAAGAGGGGAAAGGAAAGCCCAGTCCACTGGCAACAAACCCAAAGCCCAAAGCAGTCCAAAATCTTGACCAATTTTCAGGCCAGAAACCTTCTGGTTGAAACCCAGGGAATATTCCCGTCCCACCTGCAATGGGTGGAACATAAGCCTGCCACACATGTGAGGATCATCCGAATAATTCGCCAAATGCGGGATCCTCTTCGAGTCCTCCTGTGCCACTGGTAAACCGAAAATGACTACAAATCTGGTGGATCATTGGTACCCCCCCATGTCATGTTTCGAGGGTGTCCTCCATGACCGCTCCTAGTCCACCTATATTTGTGGGTCTTGTGCTGCATCCCAATGATCCAAATGGCTGGTTGATCCCAGTTACGACTGTGGGCTCACTATTGTGGCGCGAACACGGATTATTTACACATGTCAATGTCTTATTTCTTGGGGGCCTTGGGACTTGTCTTATTATTGGGATCAACTCCCAAGCCTATCATGCCCATCCTCCTCTCCAAAAATTATGAGTTGCTTCCAAAAAATGGAGAGTGTCTCTGATTATTCCACATATAAACCGCATAAACATCATAAACGGATCATAAACCCACATCTTTCAGATCCCAATCCCCAACATTCCCCAACCCCCCGTCCTTGGTGCGCGCCAACACACTATGCACGGCCCAGCTCCACCGAGGCGCGCCCAACTTCTCCAGATCCGCGCCGCGCTGCGACATCAAACGCTTGGCCTCGCTTTGCGCCTCCTCCCAGCCCTTGCGGTAGCGTTCCATCAAGGCTTCAGTGGCCTGGCGCGCCGTAGCCGGTACCCAGTATCAGTCGAAAAAAGACATCATATCGATAAGGTTAAAACACCGAGCCTTTTCCCAGGCATTTTGAAACCTGACATATCTGATACATCTGAGATATTCTGGTATATCTGAGATATTCTGGTATATGATTGCAACCCAAGAAGTGTGCAGCCACCCATTTGGGTCCTCCAATTTGTCCGTCAAGGCATCCGCATGAGTCTTCTCTTCGGATTCCGCGAGCTGCTCCTGGCGGAAGGGTGGTTAACGTGAACCGTCAATGGTGGTTGATCCACTATTTTTAATAATGAATGGGAATTCTCAATTGATTTACAATGTTTACCACTAATTGATCAATGGAAAATGATGTATTTTAATTAGTTTAAGGTGTGAATTAACATCACCTTTAGCGGGGGTGAACCCATATCTAACCACCAAAAAATGTATTTTTACCATGCAAATGGTGACATGTGACGACCCCTGCAGCAAACAATGGCAACAAAATCACACCAACACCACGATAATTCAAATTGAATATGTACATGTAGCATGTTCATTCATGTTCCTTCATACCACAGCATTGATGGCCGAAACTTACCAGAACAAAGCTGAAATTAGTCACCAAACAACAGAAAGTGGGAAACAACCTTCCCTTTCCCCCTCCAAAAATATTTTTCGGTAAAAAAAAATCAATTTCCAGTTCCAGGCAGCCCAGGCATCCTTCAAGTGTTGTAACTCTTCCTGCAAGCTCTTCACCAGCGCATCTTTATCCACCGCCGAGGCGGGTTTCGCCTTGATTTTGATGTTCTTCACCGTCGAGGCGAAGGTCAAGGTGCTGTAGCTCTCCTCGAAATTCGCCAAGGCTGGGCTTAAGGTGCCGATCATGGAGGTCTTGCTGTTGCCACTCAAGGCATTGGAGAGCAGCAGCGTCAACTTGGAATTCCTGCGAGATTTTTTGTTGGTCAAATTTCGGGGGTGAAATGGGGGATCCCGAAGTCACCATGGTGTTCAATACTAAAACGGACTAATTTGGATGATTTGAGGCTACACCAGTTCAGGAAACCGCCTTTTGGTGGTTGATTTTCCCAGCTATAAACCTCCAGTTGGTTCGTGGATTTCCAATTCCCATGTTTGATACCCGGAGGGGAACGGAACCCAGGCTAAGTGAAACGTGGGAAGGATGAAACTTCACCTGATGCCTGATAGTAGATCCTGACACAAATTGAGACATTTCAAAACATCTTCTTTAGACAACCTTTAACCATTCAATATCCTCAAGCATCATTATTCCTCTTCCACCCATGCCACTTAAATCTCCACTACTGATGGCTGTAGCCCGTTCTTCCCATCATATCACATCTAATACATCCCCAAAATATCCCAAAATAATCAAGTGTAATGTGCCTTTTCCTCTCACTTCATGGATCCAAGAAATGTAACGTCAAAACATTATTTGCTTGATTGTATTCATGTTTGTAACTACATCTCATGTTTATATGGATCTCAATAGCTGGCAAATGCGCGTTCCTTCTGCAAATTCGGATAAGTAGGTTTTGATCCATAATACCCATATGTGTATTTTGCCAGTGCATGCAAACGCTTGAGCTGGGTACTATATATATATATGTATATATATATATATACCATGATATAATTATATATACATATATATATACAAATATATATATATACAAATATATATATATATACAAATATATATATATATATGTGTGTGTGTGCGCGTGTGTAACATGTATGATATTCATGTCCATATTCCACCCACACCAAAAGCTCCCCTCCTGAAACGCGACATCAGATTCGTGGCCGCCGCCCCAGGGGCCATGCTCTTGCGGCTATCCGGCTTGGCTAAGGCTTGGATACAGCTGGCCAGCCACATCAAGCCTGGCTGAAGACTCCCATGGTCCAAGAAATGGGATGGGTATGGATGGCTTGAATCATTTGAAGGGGAGAGTTGTGGAACACTGTCCCTTGAAAACCGGTCTTCTTTAACCCCCGAAAAAAGGTTTTAATAAAAGGTGTCCGGCAGATGTGTTTGTATTGAACCAAGTCTGGGACCCTAAAAATGGGGAAGGAACCAAGAAAAAGGGAATGTAATGAGCATATAGTCTGTACTGAAATTTCATGGTGATAATATGATACCAGTAGTACCGCGCAAAGCGGTGAGCGGAAGCTTCAACGATAGGAAACCTAAAGGAGAGGTGAATTGTTGTAATTCATGGATGGCAGAGCGAACTGATGGACCGAAAGGTGGTTGAGGCTCTGAATCTCTCTCTCTCTCTCTCTCCAACTTGGGTGTAACACTGAACAAGACCCAACTTCAACTTCTCAAATATTGGGAAGTTGATATATAGGAGTATAAGATAGCAAAGGACAGTATGAGTATAATTTAATGCAATATGATAGGCCCTCCGGAAATGGAAAACCCACCATTTATAGATGATGCCTCTATTTTTAGGGGATGTTCCATTGCCATGTTTGATTACCAAAGGGTGTTCATTATTTCCAGCAGAGTCATGGTGTTTGCATCTCCTTGGCTATTTAAATTTAAGGAGTGATGTGATGTGGGCCTTCCCAATTCATGATCTTCCTCTTGATCCTCAAGGTGTGAAACTGCATGAAATGCACTAAACATCCCCAGTACTAGGCCAGCAACTCTGGTTGATGAAGGTAAGCTCCACGAGTCTCTCGCCAGATACCTGCACGCAGGCAGTAAGCAGCATCAAACCATGGCACCCGGCATGAGCAGCGACAGTTCAAGCCATTCGAAGAAGCAAATGATCCATCTTGTTCTGCTATTTCAACCAGAGAGATGCCTTTTTTCGTGAAAGTGTCATCCCAAAAAGCTAATTCGTCAACAGTTCCTCCAACAGACCATCAATCGAATCTCTTGGTACACCCAGACTTGTTCGTGGGAATTGTTTAAAGGAAACCCCACATTCCTGTCATTTGGCTTTGTGTCAACAAAATGGTGCTCTAAATTCCACTTGGTTATCATCATTTTCCCCTCTAAATCTCTAAAAGCTATCAAAATCATTCAAAATCACATTTTTTGAGGGGGTAATCCACCCGATTCTTTCCCCAACATCCCTTGAGCCCACCCCTCCGTGGCACCTTGGTGGTCTTCTCGTTCTCCCGCCCTGCCAAGTCCACGAAAAAGGCCTCCGAAGTGACGATGGTGTTGTCCGTGCCGCCCCCTGGACCGCTGGGTCTTGGGAAAGCCATGGGGGGCTTTCCCAAATTTTTAGAAACAGCCCCAGTGGGGTTCCTTTGGGGAACTCCTGGGGGTTCGGAAAATGCCAGAAATATCCAGAAATCACTTGGGGCGCATGTAAAACCCCAATCACTGACGTTATCTTACTAGGTGAACTGGCAAAGATGGGATGGAATCGAGGAATCATCGTAGATCTCCCAGCCATGGGCAAAGAGCCACGACAGAATCACGAGGGACAAACATGTTGGGCAGATCAAGGTGGCAACAACCTGTCCATCTGCCGTCCAAACCCAAGAGAAACCCACCCCAACCACATCCATTCTACCCACTACTTTCCATGCCATCAGGCGGGTGGCGCTTCTCAACCATCAACTTGAAGATGGTGTGTGCTCTCGAACTCTTGGCATTCATTGCAGTTGCTGCAACTGTCTTCATGGTATTGCCGTACCTCAAAGGTCGCAAGCGCAAGGGTCAGGTTGAATAACCCCATTGAGATGAGCAAATGAGCTCTCAAGGTGGCCAGGATCCGAAAATCTCAGACCCCATGGCGCCATGCTCAGTCAAGATGCTCAATGAGTTGCACACAATTCTCAAAGGAGTCCACGGGCTCGTCAGCTACACCTTTCACATACCTGGGCTCTACCCATGGTGGTTGGGCATTGCTGAAAGTGAGTACCCCTTGGGAAAAAAATGGAAAGGAGCCAAGCAACACGCCAAGCTTGGGATGCACGTGCACTTCAGGATGTTGTCGTCCCTTCCCATCCTTTCCATCTTTGCCTCAAATGCGCAGCTTTTTGACATTCGCCCCAAGTGCTGTCCAAAATGATACGTCCCCATACCATTTCAAACTGGGTTTACAATTAATGATTATAAATTGATATAAATTGGTTGGTAACTCCATTCCATCACCAGACACCTCTTGTGATTTGGGGCATCGACAAGCCATGACAAGCCCACGTATAGTTGGCAAGGACCCATGGCCTGTCGCCGGTGCCTGATCTCTGTACCAGGCTGCTGTTCATTGGCACCAGCAGGTCTCTTACCTTTTCGTTGTAGACCTGGCGAGGCCAATCTGGTCCAAACACTACAGCAGCCTCAAATGTGATGGTTGTGCCGACCCGCTGGTTGTGCCAACCCATCCCGCCAAAACAACGACCGAAGGCAGTTAGAAGTAGATTGTAGGAACCAAAAAAGAATGTAGAAAAGTAATTTATCGCTATGTTCATGAGATGTTACTTTTCTATAGCTTTGTGGGGTTGCCATAGACTAAAACTCAACCAGTCAAACCTTGAAGCCGCAGCTGGCTTCTGGGCCTCTAGCATTTGCACCTTGCAGTGCACCTCCGATCCTTCGCTTTCTAAGCGATTCATCCTGAGCGCCAAGCACGACAGCATCCCTACGGCAAGGGGAGCAGTTGGGGTTATAATCCCAAAAGCTGGGATATAACCCCCACAACTATGGTTGTATAACTTGTTCGACTGGAACTGGACCCCCAAGCAGGTATCCATTGCAAATCGCCATAGAGAGAGGGAGGGAGAGCGAGAGCGAGAGCGAGAGAGCATAGAGAGCATGGAGAGCAAGGAGAGCTCGAAAAGTGGGTGGATGCATAGAGAGTAAAGCCGCGATCAATGAATCACGCCGAATCATGCCCCTGCAGCGCTGCAGTTTCCATATTCACGGTCGCTTCGCGACGAAAACCGCCCGCACCAAGTGTAATGGATTCGGGAAGTCTAAGGAGTTGGCGTTTCCGTCAATAACACTCACATATGTTGGAGGATGTTTGGCCATATTGAATGTTTTTTTAGCACTTATTGGGCACTTTTTAGCTCCGTATGAGGCTATCCTGGCCCCATATCGGGGTATGTTGGCCCCATTTGAGGCTATCTTGGCCCCATGTGAGCCTATCTTAGGCTCATGTTGGGCCTATGTTGGGCCTATCTTGACCCATTTTTGGCCTATATTCGCCCAGATCAAGAATTTTGACCCCTTTTGAAAAACATGGAAAAACACAGGATTCTAGAGCAAAAATGCCCACCCCCCAAGCTAAAGCTTATTAGCTATAATGCAATTGCTAACGGTTCACGCAGGCACACAAAAAACGCCTCGGCACCTTCGGTGCGGGCGGATTTTGTTGTGATATATTAGAGCACCCCGGATTAAATATGTAGCGCGGTTGCGACTTCCAACGCAAACTCTCGGCTCTGGGTCCCCTTTGAAATCCACCAAGGCTTCATCAATTCCACCCAGCTTCTCCGTGAACAGATCGTTCATGAGCCGCAACAGCAGGCCCTGCTCCGACACAGGTTCCACCTGAAGAGGGTCTGGTTTTTGGTCAGAGGCAGTTGTTGGAGGTGTTGCTTGCCTCGAGCCAAAATTGTACTGCAATAACTTGGCAATTGCCACATCAAACAAGTATATACACAAACATCTTCCAAGCCCATTTCTTGAGGCTGCATGTGTAGATTTAAGAGCTGCACTCCTCCTTTCTGATGGGCATACACAGCACGCAGCTCGAGGAATTGGGGGCAAACGGCTTGGTGGACCACAGGCCTTGATGATCCTGCAAGCCTTTTCTTATTCACACTTACATTTTTCAGGGTCTCTTCGATTTCAGGATTTTTTCTGCCGCATCCCCCCCCTTTTTTCGGCCTTTCCCATGATGGTGGTGGTCTTTCCCGTGCCAGTCTGCCCATAGCAGAACAAGCAGCTGAAATATCCCGAGAGAACATGATCGACCATCCTCTTGGCCATTAGTTGGTAGCACTTGTCCTGCTGAGGGGGGGTGCCAAGACCCTGGTAAGTCTGGTGTCCAGAAATTCACTGGACTGCGTTGAGATTCGAAGTCAAATGTTGGTCAATGGAAAAGGTAGGATTGAGAGGATAAAAAATGAAACTGGCACCGCCAATCGGGTTAGATCATCTATAAAAACCATCTGTTCTTGGTAATGTCCCAAATATTCTACAAAAACCATTGCAAACCATCCGTCATTTTAATTCACTACATCAAGCTCTTGGAAATTGATCTTGATCAAGGCCTGTCCTGTGACACGTAGCTGGGTGCCATGGGATCGGTGCTATCCATGGCACAGTCGAAGGCAAACTCCGAGACTTTGGCCTTGGCGGATTGCTCCGCCACGCTGGGATCTACCTCGGGAACCAGATGTGGAAGATTCTTCATCCATAGGTACCTAGCATGTGTATTTTGGCCATCTTAATGGGGAAAATGATGATGAGCCATTGGGGCTTGGGAGTTCCCAAGCTTGAGACAACCCCTGGAGTGAATGGTTGATGAAGATTGACGATGGTGGGTGTGAGCGAATCTCTCTCCGTCCTCCTCTCCACGATGCAAAGGAGTCCATAGTCACAAATAACTTAACCAACCATCAGCTGGGGGCTGAACTTTGCACCGGTGGCCAGCGGTTACAAGTGGATGTTGTTGCAATGCCCATCAACTGGGATCGTCTTATGATCCTAACTCTGTGGGCCCACCTTGGAAATCACCACCCGAAATGCCCTGTAAGCTTCCCACCTGCACGACATTGTCAGAAATGGTCAAACACCTCGGCGCATCTTGGAGGGATAGCCACCAACCTGCCCAACTTCTTCCGGGAAACCCATTTCTGATGATCTTTGGGGAGCGGCAGTGCTTACTATCCGGCAGAATGCGGGGTGCTAGCTGTTAACTCATCCCAATAAGGTCACCCGTGCGCTGAGCCAGCGGCTGCTGCTGCCCCTGTTCGTAGGCAACGAACGGTCTCAGCCGGACCCCAACGCAAACAGCCTCTTTGTCTGTCATGGCTGGAGGCCAACAAACAGCAAGGTCATGCACACCTCTTATTGTGTCATACTGTGGCTGGCTGGCTGGAGGCTGTTGTATGTTGTCTCTGTATATGTACACATACCCGACGTCTTTGCATGCTAAACGTTGGGTGTTTCCCTGGGAACTCTATGATCTCTTATGCTGTTGCTTGAACCGTCGGTTCTGCTCCAACAGGTCCTAGTTACAGGTTCTTCTTTTCCCGTTGTCCTGTCATTTGCTGTGTCAATGAAGCCCAAAGGGCTCAAGCCGTGAGCAGCGCGGCGCATCAAGTCTTGATCATCGATGGATGATGGCTGATCCCTCAGCCTCGCAAGGACTCGATGAGGGCAGGAAACATCAATGTCATCGTCGTCGTCGTCGTCGTCGTCCTCCTCCTCCTCCTCCTCATCCTCCACCTCATCTTCATCCTCATCCTCATCGTTGTCATCATCATCATCGTCGTCGTCGTCGTCATCATCCTCCTCCTCATCATCATCATCCTCATCCTCATCCTCATCCTCATCTCCTCCTCATCATCCTCGCCCTCATTCTCCACGAGAAAAACTGCAGCCCGCCCATTCTGTTTGAGTGTCTGATACCCAAAACGGTTGTGCCAGGATCGAGCTGCGAGAAAGCAGTTGGTTCAGCTCGCTCACCGGAGATCTCCATCTCTTGTGCTCCTGCCACATGGCCGGAGCGAACATCCCACAGCTAGTGAGATCCCCATCGGCCCCCACCTCAACTGCCCATGCTTCGAAGGCCGTGTGTAGCAAGGAGTCCTCAGTGCTGCGCACCCCAGCCCTTTTTGGAGCAGGACCAGGATGGCTCCACTAAATATATACAACTAAAGTCAAAGTCTTCACCTAATGCATTCCACAAACTCCATCCTGAATGAGAATAACGAATTCCCTGGGCAATATCTTGGCCTGAAGCACTGAGCAAAATGCTCCTCGCAGACGTTCACCAAACAGCGTGTCCACATTGAGGGGTTCTTACGGTAGGTGTTAAGGCCCGGTGTTCAATCGAGGTGGTACCCGGGGTGTTTTGCATTTTCCCTGTAAATGTCCGCACAAAATGTCTCTTTTGATATGTCCATGTGCATTTCGACTGCGCAGGCTCGCACAAAATGCTTGCTGTGGGATTAGCGTCTGGCATTTTCCTTGTAAATTTCCACACAAAATGCTTCTTGTGACATGTCCATGTGCCTTTCAACTGCGCAGGCTCGCACAAAACGCTGGCCGCGGGAGAACTGCGCAGGCTCGCACAAACGGATATTGCGTGCTTGGCATCCGGCATTTTCCTTGTAAATTTCGACACAAAAAGGCTCTTGTGAAATGCCCGTGTACATTTCGACTGCGCAGGCTCGCACAAAGTGTGCTTCCAGGTCTTGAGCTCGGTCTTCCTCCTCAACATCATCCTCCTCAACATCATCATCTTCCTCCTCCTCCTCCTCCTCATCATCATCATCATCACCATCATTGTCATCACCGTCATCATCATCATCATCATCATCATCAACAACAACATCATCATCATCATCATCACCACCATCATCGTCACTATATATATTACTATCATCACCATCATCATCATCATCATCATCATCGTCATCAACATCACCATCATCATCAACGTCATCATCAACATCATTATCAACATCATCATTACCATCATCATCATCATCCTCATCATCATCATCATCATCATCGTCATCATCATCAGTATCAGCGCCATCATCATCATCATCACCATCATCATTATCATCATCATCATCATCATCATCATCACCATGATCACGTTCACCAGCATCATCATCATCATCATCATCACCATGATCATCAAAGTCATCATCATCATCAACAACATCATCATCAACAACATCATCAACAACATCATCATCAGCAGCATCATCATCATCAACAACAACATCATCAACATCATCAACATTATAATACATGATCTTTTCACTCCCCCCACGCTGTTTGGGGTCTCTTGCCTGGATAATTTGATCCTGCCTGTGGTGAAACTATATTTATGTTGGATTCCTAAGTCCGGAGCGGGACTGGCTAGGACCGCATGTATAATCATATATATTTAATTATATTTATATATATATATACAGCAGAGGTTTGTCCCTTTGCAGCTGCTGTCGACTTGGACTTCTCTCTACACATCATGTGCGGTGCACGTCGAAGCTGCAAAGCTTGAATTTGGTTGAATACTCTCCTGCAATCTAACACTACCACGGCAATGGGAAATCCCTCACTGGTAAATGATCTATCTAAGTCTTGAATCTAAGTCCTAAAAAATCTTGGTTTTCCTTTCCCAAGTTGGGTTTCTGCTTGGTCCGCTTTCATATTTTTACCCCACCACTGTTGAGAGGCTCTAATGATCTGAGATGGTCCGAGCGACTGCAACTCCTCCCAGCAGGCGGCTCATGATTAGGACAGGAATGGACACACTGTGCACCAGGACGCAGGAAGCACCACAAACCACCTGGGAGGCTGGGCCGGCTGGGCGGGACCATGGGCGGGACCATGTGAGGCCCGGGGTAAAATAGTTCTCTACTACATGTGCTGGCAGCTGCTGACAATAATTTTCACATGGGCCACAGCACCGCTGTCCGTCTTGATCATCTTGATCATGCAAAGCGTGGGATGGCAATCAGTTCAATGAGACCCGTACGCAATAGAGCAAGCAACCACGTCGCTTGCCAATCTTGTCACACAAACGGCCAGCCACTGCTCCCAACGCAGCTGACGAGACAAAGCCAACTGCGAAGAGCTTCGCAATCAAGGGGCTGCCTTCAGACTTTGAACTGAACGCAAAAATCAAGATGGCATTTACTCACATCCATCTCAACTGCTAGCCAAGTAGGGAGCCACCATCCCAAGTACGCATGGAAACATCAAAAATATGCAGCAACCTTCCCAAAAAACCCGCCAAACAGCATAACCTGAAAAGAAGCACCGGGCGAAGATTTGGCCAAGTTTCTTAGACCATTGTCTGCGAAGAGAGAATATAGATATGGTCCTGCATATATTGCAACAGCCTACACGGAAATTCGTGGAGTTTGCGGCTCAACATGCAAAATTGGTGCGCCATTTAGTGCGAGAATTGCCCTATCACTCAGTCAGGCTGCATCCAATCAAGAGCTCTGCAGGTGTTGGGGAACAAGGAAAACATCGATGGTGATAGTAAAACAACCAAATAACCATATAGATCATGTTGGTATATTTTCATGGGAAAATGTGGTTGAAATATGTTGAAATGTCACAGGGAACTGCAACGCGTTTTGTTCCAGGCCTTGCAACCAATCTGAGGCGACGCAGGTGAACCACACGGGCAAAAATCGCGCCTGCATGATGCAACTCCCACTGGTTAAGCCCCCCATGGTTAGTTTGTTGCCTGGATGTTGATCCACTTCCTACTCATTGCTGCAGGATGTGTCAAGATGCTGGGAAAAAAAGAGAGCTGGACGCTGTGGGAGTGCACTTTTTTATTGTTTTTTCAAAACTGTAATCACATTAAAGCTTAAGCTACAGATGAAGCTGTGTTCATGTCCACTAGAGAGCATGTATTGCTTGAAGAAGTGTCCAGGTGTTCACTCTACCTCAGATAAATGCTACTACATTGTCCCTTCAACAAGAGACAATTTCTGCAGAATATGCTAGATGACTTCAACATAATTACAACATCCCCATACCTGCCAACAAATGCAGTATATATTCAAAACAAACATATCCTTCTGAATAAGAGGAATCTTCCTTTGGGGCGACGCAGTGTGTTTTTGCAGGGACAATATCCAAACAAAATATGAAGTATTCCTTGAAAAGTTGCACCATGCCCTTTGAAGGAGGGCAGCGTGCATTTCCAGATGTCTAACCCTCATTTCAAAGGAGCAGTACCCCTTTTAGAAAAGTCAATATTTTTGCATGATATATGCAATATCATTGGCATAGGGCATCCCTTTCAAAAGCGCAATATGTTTGAAACTGTGAGCACTACCACATGCTCAAACAATGTTTGATTGTCTTAAGATTTAAAGATGCACATTCTTCAAATTACAATATGTTTCAAGAGGGGAGCTGCCTACACCAAAGGGTGTTATTCCCAAAATATGGTTCGTTGTCTTGGAAAAATATCACATTATGCATTCAGAAAAATGATGTGCAATTGTGAAAGACATATCTTACGTCTTACGTGCTTACATGTACCATGCGTTCTTCATTTAAGAAAATATATTGTGCAAAGGGCATTGCATGTGCAAGAGGGTTCATTTTTGACATAGAAGTAGACTAAGACATGACCTACTTCAATGGGATGCTCTACCGGGCTCTACCATTTTATAAAAAAAATGCACTTGTTGAAGGAAGCACTCACTTCAAAGAGATGCATCACTCCTTTTCAAGGGAATCTTCCAAAGTGTTTGAACATGTGCTAATCCAAGGGTTTGAGCCAAGAATGTCAATATCAAAAACAGTTCTACACATTCATTGGTTGCCTATGTTTTTCATTTGTTCAACACCGTTTTTGAAAGATTACATGCACAGACAAAATTGCCTAATTTGTGTCCCAAGCCCCCCAAGCTTCCTCCAGTGATACCTGCATTTTGCCATAGTTTTTTACATTGTTTTCTAATGGAACCACAGGCCCAAAGCAAATAATAAAA
>Ga0126342_10012565_pt1 | contig 15090 bp, 12 predicted proteins | sample Cyp1metagenome_FD_92528 | JGI IMG/M metagenome (GOLD analysis project Ga0126342, IMG submission 92528) | Coral microbial communities from Lord Howe Island, Old Settlement Bay, Australia - Cyphastrea 1 metagenome | ecosystem: Host-associated > Invertebrates > Cnidaria > Coral ...
GACTCGCCGCCCACACGAACGTTGTTATTTCTGCCTACGGATCGAAAACCGTGCTCATAAAACGCACATTTTTGCTAATGGGACGTGGGGGTTATGTTGGGGTGGGGTGGGGGGGGTGGGATGGGGTGGGGGTGTTAACGTTCTGTCTAGTGCGTACCGTACATATTACTACGCTCCCGAGATCTCTGGAATGCTTGCCACGTTACATGTTGGGGTGGGGTGGGGTGGGGGTGTTAACGTTTTGTCTAGTGCGTACAGTACATATTGCTACGCTCCCGAGATCTCTGGAATGCTTGCCACGTTACATGTTTCTACGCTGCAGAGATCTCCTATGGTATCCTTGCCGCGTTACATTTTGCTACGCTGCAGAGATCTCCTATGGTATCCTTGCCACGTTACGCTGCATTCGACATGTTGTCGTTGTCTCGCATTGACATCACAATATTGATCGTTCGATGTACAAACACATGGATATAGATAGATAGATAGATAGATCGATAGATAGATAGATAGATAGATAGATAGATATATATATAGATAAATATATATATATATATCTACTGCATAAAAACATTTTTTTTTTTTTGGACCTTAAAAAAAACCCTTAGTTTACATGGAAAAAACAGTACATTTGAAAAGAGGAACAAAAAACCTTGGAAAACGCAGTGAATTTGAAACCCTGGTTCAAGTGAAACAGACAGTGAATCACTCCGAAACCACAGCGAGAAACAAATTTCAAAAAAACAAAGAGAAATGACTCGTTGACCCTTCTGGGGGCGGCGAGACAGCCGGCACCCTTGTTTTTCTTGAGGTTGTGCTGTATTTTCTTTCGAATCAATCAAACACATCAAACAAATTGCACGTGCAAATTTGATCACATGATCTTTGCGAACTGGACTGATTCGCAACAAAACAATTCCAAATTGCAATGGAAATAAAATTTTGTCAAACATCGGTTTTGTTACCAAAAAATTACACACACAAAAATTGTTTTCACGCTTTGCGACATGTTTCGGTTCAATTAGTTCCGAGTTGATCAACACGATGATCTTGGTATCTGGACATTTAATTTTATTGGATGGTGCGATGATGCGAACCAATTTTGCATTTGGCCGGCATCGTAGATGCCGATGACATTCGATAGATCATGATTGTTGTTCCCCTTCAAATATTGTTCCGACCCTGTGACACAGATTTTTTTCACTTCCAAACACGCAACCCACCACATCCAGCCGGTTCCATGGTTGCAAAGCGAAGCGTTGCCCGTTTCCTGAGCAGAAGGTCACGGGTGGGTAAGGGTCGAGGTGGAATGGTGTGAAAAAAAATGGCCTACACGTGGTGGTTTTGTGAATGAGTTGATGTGATTCCTCAGGTTCCCTTTCATGAAAATCATTGCTGATATGCATTTTTTTTTTTCAAAAGACACTTGGATTCAAAATATGAATAATTTCAAACCTGAATGCATGAAACCCTGGTTGATTAATCAAGTGGGTCACCCGCAAGTGATATTTGCTGCTGGGTTTTGCTAAATCAAGATGGATCCACCCAGTGTTAACCAACCAATGGGGTCTGGCGTGTGGTTTTGCAGGGTGTGCATAACCAACACCGTTTGGCCCGTTTCGGTTCCAGAGTCAGAGACGCGTGGTGCTCCAGTGCCTTTGACCGAGTGTTTTTTAGAAACTCTGCCCTAGACACCATGGTGCCCTGGCAGCATTTCTGGAATTTGCCTTCCCATCCCAGACTTTCGAAGTGATGGAGTCTTAAGGCAGGTCCAAAATTACAGAAACGAGTGACTGAAACAGAACCATTGAATTTAGTCATTTTAGTCGGCAGTCAAGAACTTCTGGTGGTTGAGCTACATATGGGTATCAACCAAACTTGGGCGCCCACAAATGGATTCATCTCAGATTCTGATGGTATATCGGTTAAACATTCATGGCACTCCTACTCTTCTGTAGTAGAAATCTCGAAAAAATTACGAATTCGGGGGTTGCATGGGTAGCCCATTCTTGAACTGCGACCTGTCCTGTCCATTTATGATTTTGATGGTTTGCCTGCTTTGAACCTGCAGTGTACGGTGTATAGTGTAAAGCAACAAAAATAGAAAAATGAAATTCAACTAAACTAAAACAGTGATAATTTATTTTTCTATACCACAAAAATTGCCATATGAACGGGATACTGATGAACAAACATCAGGCAACTGGTCGCTCCAACGGATTCCTGCTGGAGGCAGAATGATCCACTTGGGCATATCGTGGAGGTTGGTGAATGGTACATGAATGGAAAGTGACTGGTGATGACCTGTCTGGAAGGGCAGTCATATGAGTCATATGGGTCATATGCATTTTACATACATGATTGTACATAGAATGGTTTAAAATTGTCGGTTTTCCAAAATAATCATCCATTCTCCCCATATTTAGCTGGTTAAATCCTCATAGTGTCCCTGTTATTTGGGGGTTGACTTTCTACACTTGCCAACCTCTGTTACACTCAAGGTTTGTTGGCTTCCGAGGTGCTCACCTAGTGCCATGCTTTGTGCCCTAGTGGTGGCAGAGGAAGCTCCAGCAGATGATGGTGACACTTTCTTCACCAAGGAAGTTGCACCAATCAGCAGATTTTGCAGGAGCAAAGATCAATATTTCCTACAAAAGTTTCCTCAAAAACAAGTTGAATTAAGTTCCCCAACAGCTAACTACCAGTTTGACTAACTAGCAATTATCTTTCAAGGACAACTAAACAGTCAACTCACAAAAACACGGTGCGGGTACGCAGCTGCGCAGGGCTTGCATTGCCTGGAGTAATCCAATACTAAGCCCGTGTTGGGTTCGGTGAGTAATTCATATTATATACTTCATATTGAAGGGAAGGAAAATGGCATTCCCATCAATTGAATAAACTACATGTTTTTCTTGTGTTGGAAATTGTGGTGTTTTTTGTTGTGATTTCATTGGGAAAATATAGGGGTGGATTCGGTGGATCATATCAGGGTTTTGTAAAGCACCGTTTGGATACCGTGGTAAGTGGTGTTGAAATGTTTTTTTTCTTTTCTGAAGGATTCGCTCCAAAAATGGATATGATTCTCCCAATTGACGAGCAAAACACATGCGGGGCTGGCTCTACAACAAACCCAATACTGCAGGGTGAGTTTGGCACCTGCCAGATGGGTATTTCTTCTGAGCCAAAGAAAATTACTGCTTCGCCATATCCAATCATCAATTATCATCTAACACCTGGCAGCCTCGACTGACCAGGCCCCAAATTGGGGGAGCCCTCAATTTGATGGCCACCAGTCACCACCAATAAACATACACATATGGCTATGGGTCAATACCTATAGATACCATTTTTAGTGGGATGAACATCCATTTACCAGCTATTTTGATGTTCACCAGGGGTACAAGGTTTTGACCCACTGCCATATTTACACATCATATCATTGCCTCTCTTTAGCACCTAAGTTTGGTCAGTTCCTCCCAAGCTTCGTCATTCTTGAAGTGGGGCAGAGCCTCTTGGGATGTGATTTCCTGGTGAAAAGCCGGGCTTGGTGGAAGCTGCCACGATGTGGACATGGACGTTGCGGACAAAACATGAAATCTGTGTGGAAAGCACGGCATTCCGAGCCCAGCAGTTGATCACCTTTGGTGCGACCACCAGGTTGTTCCCACTTGGCCATTCTCGGCTCGAAGAAGTTTTTAGTTTCCTAGAAAAGGTTTGAATACCGGACAATTTGTGGGAGGCAAGTATCTGGCAGCATTTCAGTAGAAGTATTCTCTGCAGCCACTGATATGCAGATAGGATGCAAACATGTGTACTCAGCCGGCAAACACAAGCACCAATGTTCACACGAACATGCGCTCAGAGTGCACTGATCTGATGGTATGCATTTGCTGCTGCTTGAACTTGAGGCTGTTTCCCAACACATTTAGGGGTCAGTGATGACCAATGCCATGGAATGCTCATTTCCTCTCATTGAGCTCAGTGAGGGATGTATGTGGTGGCATTTGCCCTTAATCGCGGCTGTGCTTTTGTCACCCTGTTTCTCCCTGTGCAAGATGCTGAAACGCAAGTTCAAAAGACGTTCAGAAGTCCAGGAGCACTCCTTAAATGATTTGTACGGTGCATTGTGGGATGAAACAGATGAGAAGGTGGAGCACTACACTGAGCTCCTGTGTAGACCTAAATGGTACTGTTACTGGGATGCTATGAGCCGCAAAGATGTAGAGTCCAGAGTTCATGAGTTTCGCGCACATCAAAGCAGAATCGGTGGAGTAAGTCTGCGCTATGTGTTGTCCAATGAATTTGCACAACTCGCAAGACGTCGCACTGGCCAGACAAATCCGACCTTCAACGAAATGAAAGAGGCATTCTGGCTGGGACAGGATCCCATTGGAAAAGACATCATTTGCCCCAGAGACGGAAAGCCAGGCTGTGCCATGGTAGATTGGATTCCTCGGGCTGATCGACGCGAACAGACCCATTTTGTGTCATGGACTTGGTGTTACACACTAGAAGACGTCCGCAGTGCGCTGAACACGCTGACACGGTCAACTGCTCTTGACACAATCTTTTTATCAATGTGTTTTTTTGTCAAAAATCACTTTCGATGTTTGATTGAACCAACGGCAGCGACAGGTAGTGATGATTTGTACGATGAAGAATTTGAGCACAATCTGACAAGGATAGGGTGCATGGTCGTAGTCTTGGATACCTGGAACCAACCAACATACATAAAACGTATTTGGACGATTTATGAGCACTTCACAGCCTGCAAGCTGGCTATACCAGTAAGAATGGTGATGCCAGAGACGGCTCTTGAGTCCTTGCGTCTTAAGGTGCAACTTGGTGCAGAGGGATGGTACGAAATCTCTCAGGCACTGGCTGAAATGAAGTGCCAAGAAGCTATGGCCTTTAATTCAGAAGATGAGGCGAAGAAACGCTTAATCGGTGAGACAGTGGGATTTGGCAGAGTAGACCGGCACCTGAATCACGCCATGAGCATGATGATGATGGAATCAGTTTTCCAATATAGTATTAGTGATTTTCAGGGTGTAGTTGCTGACCAGAAGTTGAAACACACATTGAAACTCCTGGAAGAAGAGCTGTGGGATGAGCAAGACGACGCAATTTCCAGGTACGTCGACCTCCTGTTGGATTTGGAAATGTCCCGTGAAACGGTAGAGTCGGAAATTCGGAAGATCCGAGCAGAACAGAGTGAAGCGGCAGGTGTGAGTTTGCGATACATTTTGTCCGTTGAATTTGATGAGTTGGCCAGCAGCCGCACTGGCCAGACAAATCCGACCTTCAACGAAATGAAAGAGGCATTCTGGCTGGGACAGTATCCCATTGGAAAAGACATCATTTGCCCCAGAGATGGAATGCCAGGCTGTGCCATGGTAGATTGGATTCCTCGGCCTGATCGACGCAAACAGACCCACTTCATGTCATGGACTTGGAAATACACACTGGGGCAGCTGCACAGTGCTTTGGAAATGTTCAAAATGAACACAACCCCTCCCCGTGACACCAGTTCGATTTTTTTCTATATCTGTTTCTTTGTCAACAATCAATTTCGAATCATTGTGGATGGTGTGGCAGCAGGCAGTGATGACCTTGAGAATTCCTTTAAGGTGAATTTGAGTCGATCAGGAAGGATGGTGGCAGTCTTGGACACTTGGGAAGATCCGGTCTACTTGAAAAGAGTGTGGACTGTCTATGAACAGTTTGTTGCTTGTTCATCCAGGCTGCCAGTGGAGTTTGTGATGCCAGACGCTTCAATGGCATCCCTGCAGGACCACATCCGGCAGGGTGAAAGAGGTTTGAAGAAAGTCACAGCTTCAATCTGCAAGGTTGATTCTGAAAAAGCTGAAGCTTGGAAAGCCGAGGATGAAAAGAAAGTGAAGCTTGGCTAGGTGTTCTTTTCCGGCTTGAGCCAAATTATAGAATATATATATATAATGTATATATATATAATACATTTCACGCATACTAGCTTGTGTAAGCTGAAGTTGCTCTTGCTTTTGGAATGAAAAGGGAGGGAGTAGGACTGTTGAATTCCTAGAAGGTTTCAAGGTTATACCCCACCTCCCCAATCCCCTCCTGGTGCCTCCACCCCCCCACATTATCGTCCCACCCTGGGCTGGAGTGATGTTTGTTGGGGCATCATGATCAGCATCAGCATCACATCACATCCTCTTGCGTGGGCTACTTCTTGTGGCCTCTCTTGTACTTCGGTCATAATTCAAATGTCATGTCCTTTTTTCCAATTCTCTGTCTATGCATCGAACCCAAAAACATTGATTTTTGTCTTCCGCAGGTTTTTCTTCTCCACCCATGTTCTTGTTTCTCTTCAACTATTTGCTATTCTCCGTTGGAGCTATGCTTCACCTTTCTCCCACAGGACGCTCCACGCTGGCAACAGATGAAACATATTGTTCCAATTTAACATGGCCTCTCACACCATTTCACACTTACAGCTCTCGGACATTCAAATGCATATCCCAGCCAGCTACGGGAGTAGCCTTCGTACCTTCCGCGCCTCAAGTTTCATTTCCAAGAACGAAGGACAGCAGGTGAGGTTCATCTTTCCAGGGCTGATCATGACGATTCCGTTGCCGAGGAAAGCAGCCATCCGCGACTCGGTGGGCTTCGAGGAGGTCAACCAGCATGTGAGGAACGCCTTGGTGGATTGGATTGGCCAGGCCGTCCGGAAACAGTTCCAGGAACTCGTGGATGCTGCGATATGACAATATGACTGGGCCTATTGCTACTACCAGCTCCACGGCAAAATTCTCCGAAGCTTGCCCCTTACTTTGATTCCGGATGCTTCCGGTTTATTTAACTTGGCGAATTTAGATATTGCCGCTCCTTGTCAGACGCAGTGGTGGCGCAAAAGTGATACTGTATCACTTGCAATTTGGTTTCACCAACTTGGATCCACCCTAATTGCAACCAACCCATGGGGCCATGGGGTTTGAATCTGGGGTCAACATGCATTCTGGCGTGTGGCCTTGCAGGGTGTGTATAACCAGCCCCGTTTGGCCCGTTTTGGTTCCAGAGTCAGAGAGGCGTGCTGCTCCAGTGCCTTTGCCCGGTTGCTTTTTAGAAGCTTTGTCCTAGACACCATGGTGCCCTGGCAGCGAATTCTGGAAGTAATGGAGTCTTAATGCAGGCTTAAAGTTATAGAAACAAGTGGCTGAAACACAGGCCCTGAATTTTAGTCGGCAGTCAGCAACTTCTGGTGGTTGGGAAAGACAATTTGGTGAATGGAACATTTTGTGGGGCAAATGGCAATGTTGCTCTGAAAACATGGAAGATTCTCGCGGTAAAAAAACATGTTTTCATCGATTTCAGGCTGGTACGAAAGTACGGGGCTATACATGGGTATCAACCAAGCTTGGGCGCCCAAAAATGGGCTCGTCTCAGATTTTGATCGCATATTTCATTCTTCCGTTGCATTAATCTCCAAAATGGATGGTTCAACGAAGAAGGACTATGAATTTGCGGGTTCCACGGGTAGCTTATTCTTGAACCCAGACTCAGACCTGTCCATCTTTTATTTTGGTTTATTTTGATGGTGTTACTTTGGAACCTGAAACCATCTCCGAGAGATGTGGGCCTGCAATTACTTGTACCTTACCTGAGGTTGTATGAAGGGGGATTGTAGATGATTGTAGGGTATATAGCAACCCAACCCCAAAAAGATAGAAAAGTAGAATTCAGCAAAAATCGTTCCCTTTCTATTTTTTTTGGGGGGTTACCAAAAACCATAAATTTGCCCTACAAACGGGACAAGAATGATGGACAAAAATCAGGCAATCCGTCGCTCCAACATGGGATTCCTGCTGCTGCTGGTGGCCCTGGCTTGCACCCTGCTGCGCCTTGGAAGAACCGGGCCTTACCGTGAAAAACATCTGGATTTACTCAGAATTGATGGCACTTTTAATAGCGAAAATGCTGATGCATGGGATTTTGGGATATGTCTCAGAGAAGGCGCCACATCTTGACCAAACAAATTGACCCGGGGGATTTCCAGCATTGGAACAATCGGTCAGGTGCCGCTGTGGTCGGCTTCCGAGGTGCTCACCTCGCGCAGTGCCGCGTGCCCTAGTGGTAGCAGATGAAGCTCCAGCAGATGATGATGGCGACACTTTCTTCACCAAGGTTTGGTGCGGATGGCGAAGGGTTCCAATTTGGATCTTGGATTTTTTTTTCACCAAAGTCACCAAGTCATGGACCTAAAATCATCCAACAGGATCAAAGAACTCACAGCGAACTAGTTCACCAATCAGGTCTTCGCCGCAGCTGCGCAGGGTTGCACCGCCTGGAGCTTTGTTTTCACCCCTGGCTGTGGTTGAAACCAGAGGTGTTAAATGATGGGAGAAGGGAGAACAACATGGATTTTTTTTTATGAGACATGGCATTTTTATTATGTTATTTTGAAACTCCTGGAGTTTTTCTTGTGGTTTACTTGGAAAGTATATATGGGGTGGTAGATGTCGTGGTTGTAAACTATTTTTAGATACTTTGAATTACAGTGGTGCTTTTCAATGATTTTCTATTAGTCTATTTTCTTGAACACTTCCTCCAAAAATGAGACAGGATTCCCACAATTGGCGATCAAACATATTGGGCTAGCACCACAAAACATATTTTTGCTGAGTCACTTCAGGATGATGTTTTCGGAAATGATGAATCACCCCATGATGTCAGCTCAGTTTGGCACCTGCCAGATGGATCAAACGAAATACCCTCTGGTAATGACTAACATAGCTATTGAAAATTACCATTTATAGTGGATTTTCCCATAAAAAATGGTGATTTCCCATAGTTATGTTAGTTTACCAGAGGGTAATCATTCTTCAATAAAATGGCCATTCAATAGGGTATCGACAAGCTGGCTGCCGAGGCCGCATTTGTGGCTGCCATCCTGTCGGCCATGAGCGAACCTGTGGAGCCTTGCCGAGCATGATGGGAACATCCAGTATTTGCAGGGCAGTTTTTTTTTTTGGCATATTTAATCAATGGCGATTTCAGGAACCTGAATTGGAGGTACCCACCCTTTTTTTTGGCCTATGTAAGGGCTACGTCAGGGAATATCATTCCCATTGATTTAATCACCAAAAAAGTAGAGATTTGACTTGCATCCATGTGAATCAGCAAAAAAAACCAGGATTTCACCCGGACCAGCAAACATGGTGATTTTAACATATTTTAACATATTTTAACATATTTTAACAGATTTTGACCATGAAGCCGAAGTTTTGGGTGCTGAATTCTCTTTCCAAGTATCCGATCCGTCCGATCCGATGATCCCACTCTATCCGATCCCGATGCTCAGCCTGGTCAAGGTGAACCGATTGTTGGTGAAGAGAATGACTGTCTCTGCGGTCGGGGGCGGGAGATGGGGCTACGATCCACAAGGGCAGCCTAGTCTTGGGTTTGACCAAGGTAAATGGGTGTAGGTCAAAGCTGAAAATGACCCTATTCTGCATCGAAATGAACAGAGGTCTATTGAGATTTTCATTCCGATTGGCTTTCAGTCTTGACTTGCACCCAAGCCCAGCTACGACCTACAGTTTTTGAAGATGGGAAGCAGCTTACAACTTTCAAGGTATGGAAGTCGCAAAACCTCAGCAATCCCCCCAAAACTGTGTGGGTGGCTTTCAAGTTTGTTTCTTTGATCCCTACAAGGGATCATGCTCCGCAATAGACCTTGATATTTTTCTGCGTGCTGGCTCAACCACTAGAAAAAAGCAACCCCTCATTGCAGGCCTTGAACGATGTCCAGATTGCGGACGTCGCAAAGTTCTTCCTCACCACCTTCCCAACCAACATGTCACTGGGTTGTTTTTTTTTTTTTTTTAAAGAACAAACATATGCTGGAAACGGAGACGATGGCTATTTCCTATCAAAACCCAGGGTCTCCACTGAAGTGATCACGGCAGGGGACACGAGGATGTGTTGAAGCCATGAAGCAATTTCGATGATGGCAGTGCAAACGAACGATGATGACCAGCAATCGATTGCATTTGGTAAATTGAGGTACTGGTATTATATATCATTATATATGTATCTGTATATATATATATATATATATTTGGCTCTGGCGCACAGATGCTTCACGCAGCAGCGGCCAAGCAACTCTGAATTCCTGTGTCAGCATTGTATATATATATATATATCTATCTATCAATTATTTATTTATTTATTTATTTATTTATATACTTATGTATTTACAGAGTTTCTTCACTTCTTGCATGCAATCTGCCATGGAGATATGAGCTGCAGTATGCATCAAGAAATCCAACAGATTTACCAACAAACATGTGGAGTTTGAACAAAAGAAATCCAATTAGCTACTTGCCCGCTAACCTTCCAATTGGCCTGAAGTGAGTTGTTGCCTCTGGGTGAGTTTTTATGATCTCTTTTTTTCCAACAGCACAAGCTTGGGGTCTTCAGCCACAGTACAGGTTTCGGAGCAGGTCGGAGCAGCTCAAATCCGCATTCCCACCAGGAACAGGTTCCCAAGCAAGGGTTCCAAGAACAGGTTGCCAAACAAGATTCCCAGGAACAGGTGCAAGGTTCCCGAGAACAGGTTCCCATGAAACAGACCAGCTGGCTTTGGGAACCAGGTGACCACGCTGCCTTCATATAGGGCTCTCCGTTTTCCTACAATTTTCCCACCTCTTCGAAACTTCGGCCACCAAGGCTGAAGTTCCCGGTCTTCGAGGTGATCAACAGGGCCATGATGTTCACCTCGCTGTCTCCTGGGGTTAGCCCCTGGATATGAACATTTCGGGGTCTGCGGGGAAGCATAACTTCAGTTTGCGAACCAAAAATCATTGTTTTTACTGAAAAAAACATGTTTGGAAAACAAAGGCTGCAAGTATTTTTTTTCTTTGGTTGTTTTTGAGACTTTTGTGATCACCAGTGTGTGACTCTTGTCGTTTTTGCCAGACACAGCCGAAGGGGATGATGACATCTCACCCCAAGATGCAAACCTTACGAGCTGAGGTGGCTTTGTCAGTGGCTGGCTGTTTTGCACCATCATGTTGCCCGTACCTTGGCTTGCACAGTGTCATGGTCTTGGCCAACAAATGGATTGGAGACAAAGGCGACTTCGATTTTAAAGGTCAGCATGGTCCGAGTTTATGGTACTTTAAATTTCTCCAAGTCAGTGATGATTCGATTTTCCCTGGTCGGAAAAAAACGGATTGTCCTAGTTTGATGTGGTGGACATTCTACTTTCATGTCGCATCACGTGGGGTCACTTGGGTCTTTTTTCAGGTACTTGCCGTCCTTGGAGCAACTAGCAATAAATAGCATGCTGCTCAATCGTTCGTCCAGAGATTTCTTAAACAGAACTGTCAACAGTAGCGTGAATTAAGGGATCGATTGATCTCACTTTCCGAAAATGGCCCTACTTATGAATCCGAATATAGTACCACTTAGAAAACAACAAGTGGCGTCTCCCATTCAACATTTTGGACCATCCTGGTATCTCAGCTCCAAGTTGCCAGGTGACCAACTACCGCTTTAGAAAGAGCATGGGCTGGCCCATCAAGCCCGAACTCCTCTATCAGGCTTACGTGAGGAGCCCAGCTCCGTGAGGATTGGCATTGAGGGTTTGGCATCATGGGGACATACGGCTGGTGGATAGTTCTCATTATGTGGATTATAACCCCAATCCTGACTGGACTAAGTCTACTATAGTCTACTTACCCTACCTGTATCTGAGGTTATAAGCCATTTACATTCCATTTACTAGCTGGTATCAGCCACCAAGTAGGGCCAAAGTGTCCATTTTTTTTTTTTTTAACCCTACGACTTGATCCGTGGCCACTTGGTGGCCACTTGCCGCCGAGATCCCAACGGTTGTCCGCGACATCCTCTACGGATGGGCACGAGGACTTGCTGGGCCATTCCTGTTGGACTTGTTCGCCCCAACCACCTTCTTTCACAAGGCGAGGATGGCCACAAGACCCAGGAAATTTCACAGCTGGCCTCGAGAATTTTCCCGAATAAACCAGGCATCATTCCATAGGTGGCCACTCGAAATTTGTTGCGTTTGTTTCTCCTGGCTTCATTGACATCCCTGCAGGCAGCGGTCTTCGGCCTGACCATCTGGGCCTCTTGCTGCTTGGCGAAATGTTTTGGCTGAACCAATCGTTTGACCGGGAAACCGTTAAAAATATGCCATTTACAATACTGTACTATATTTTACTATGTATGTATATATATATATAATATACATATAATATATGTGATATATATATGTATATTATACACATATATGAATCTGACATTGTAAGTGGTGAATCCCCAAAAAAGAGGGTGGACCATCCCAAGTTCTGACAGCCATGTTTTCGGCTGGTCACGGCAACACGGCTGGACTGCAAGGCATCCTCTCCTCTCCTTGCAACGAGTGGCGTGGCTTCACTCTGCAACCTCCAGAGATTCTTGGTCACAATGCAGGTAAGGGTCAAATCTCATACCACCAATTTGGGTGTCCTCAACTATCCTGCAATTGGATAGTCGGATGCTAAAGAAAAGATACCAACATACCATAGAGTTTGGGGGTTCGCCATTTTGGCCGCTACCTACATAAACATGAAAGAGCAACAACGTAGGATAGCCAAGATGATCTTTGGACAGTGACACTAGCCATGATAGAGGGCAGAGGTCAACCTCTCAACGGATTTAAGAATCACAATTTCAGGCTTGCTGCTGATGTTGGAGGAAAAACACAACAAGCGGAAATCTGAAAATCTGTTTGGACCCCTGTTGATGGCTTAGAATTCAAGAATTCATGGGAATGGCTCATCAATAGGCACTCAGGGGGCTTCAGCATTTTGCAGCTCTCCTAGTGCCCCGAAAATTTATCAAAGGGATGATGGCAACTGCGGATCAACGTTTTACAAATGCAAAGAATTGATTTCTTTGCTGCGACCACTCCAAGGGTTTTGTTTCACACCTTTTCTAGCTGGAATCCAACATGGAACATGAAGACTGGTCTGGATGCGTCAAAGGCCTCAGTTTGAGTCCCCGTCTTTCTGCACAAAACATGTCAGGTTCACGGTATTTCCTATGTTTTTTGGAAGTTTAACCTCACCTAAAATTGTCATTAAGCAGTGGAACCCCCCACATGAAAAAGGTGATGTGGGTAGCCAGGTAGCACTTAAAAGTAAAGAAACATGTCAAATCATGTCAAAAACGACCAAACCTGCAACTCCATGAGTACTCGTAGCATTTTAGTCATGGAACCATGTTATCCCAGGTATTTCTCCAGGAGATGAATGGAACCCTACAACCATCGTCGTGCTCTAAGGAAGAAACTGCCATTCTGGGAGTACTTCAAGCCCATCAACTATGCCCGATCCACAGGACCGGATGAAGCCACACAATAATGCTGGAAAAAACAGAAGAATCACGTGTGAAATCTCTTTGATGTGTATCATTTGGACAACTATTTGATACTATTTGGATGAAGTGCTGCTTTATGTTGTTGCCTTTGAATGAATCTTTCAAGCGCATTTTGGATTCTTTCCGCATTTTCGAGTCGACATTTGAGATTGCCGCCAGCAGTTTCTGGGAAATTATTGAGCTCACAATTCGAATTGCCTGGAAGTTCTACTGCATATCAACTTTGCGGTGTGGGTGACTATGAGGAAATAAACTCAATGTGGTAAACCCAATGTCACAAGCCATTCCGAAGTCATCCCCATCAGCAAACGTGCTATGTTTACCATCCCCAGTCATGGGAGTTGTTTATGGGAGGAATTGGCTCCACCATCATGGGCATTGCCTTGATGATTGGCATGTTGGTGACACCCTATGCTGAAACGGCATTCGGGCACCCTGGCCGGAGGTCCTTCTTTTTGACGAGAAAGGAAACCTAAACGGGTGGGAAGATGGGATTTGATTGGCAGTCGTTTCAGCATCATAGGTACTGTATGAGTTAAAATTATGTAAGGACCAAAAAGGCATACGTTTTGAACATTTGCGATATCGATATTCCAACTGGGCACACATTTTGACCCAGTTTTGACAGTGCTGATTAAACCACTACTAAGTGGGATGATCATCCAAGAAGCAAATCCCCCGATTTCACCGAAGTAAGCCAATGCTTCAGCCATGACAACTCCAGGACAGCACCCTGTGATGCTTCGAATCAAGTCCCGTTTTTTTTCCCCAACAGCGTAAGCTAATGGGGTCTTCAGCCCAGAATAGCTCCGGTGTGCACATGTGCAGGCGCCGGGTCAGGTTCAACGGGGTTCCGGAGAAGGTTCCGGAGAAGGTCTGGGAGGCTTTGGTTCATGCGCTCAGGTTCAACAGGGTTTCGGAGAAGGTTCTGGAGAAGGTTCTGGAGAAGGTTCCTTTGGTGCAGAGCCAGGTCAGGTTCAACAGCGCTCCGGAGAAGGTTCCACAAAAGGTTCCGGAGAAGGTCTGGGAGACTTTGGTGCAGAGCCACATCAGGTTCAACAGGATTCCAGAGAAGGTTCTGGGGGAGGCTTTGGTGCAGAGCCAGGTCGGGATCAACAGGGTTTTGGAAAAGGTTTCGAAGAAGGTCTGGGAGACTTCGGTGCAGATCCAGGTCAGGTTCAAGGGGGTTCCGGAGAAGGTACCGGAAGGCTTTGGTGCAGAGCCGGGCTACTGAGACAATCCACAGCTACCCAAAGGACACTGTTTTCAGCCGATGGGATGTTTTTCAAGATAACGCGGTCGTGTGTATCAAACGATGTCGTATATCGTCGTCAAACACATCCGAGAAGTACCAGACGTAGAAGACCTTCAAACATGCAAATGAAAAATAAATCGGTTTCAAACAAAAATGATTCGCGGCACACGGATGTCAAAGTAATATCTACTTTTGAATGTAAATGTACAAGTATTTTTTTGAAAAGGATGATTCTCTCTCTCTCTCTATATCTATATATATATGTACACACAGAATATCTGCAAACTGCATGGTTCCCAGCCTAGCGACAACGTTTTCGTTGGCTCGTTTCTTCGGAGATCTGGGATACCACATTCGTTTTGGCTCGTGTAGCAGCATGGGCGCTTTTGACACATTGCATGCTCAAA
>Ga0126342_10012566_pt1 | contig 15089 bp, 15 predicted proteins | sample Cyp1metagenome_FD_92528 | JGI IMG/M metagenome (GOLD analysis project Ga0126342, IMG submission 92528) | Coral microbial communities from Lord Howe Island, Old Settlement Bay, Australia - Cyphastrea 1 metagenome | ecosystem: Host-associated > Invertebrates > Cnidaria > Coral ...
GTTTAAGTAAAGATCTTACGTCGATTTCGTGCAGAGCACAGCTGGCCACACCCCAAGATTTTCAAGAAAAGGCGTGCTGTGTGCCGTCTTGCTTTTGGGTTCTCTGGCCCACCTTGTTTTTCACTCCAAAAAGTTGGTGCTCACAATAGAGTACCATCCAGACAATTATATTATTGAGCAACTGAGCCACTCATAGGGTAATTAATTAATGAAAAAGGAAGCAATTAAAAAGACATTTAAGAAAGGAAGCAATGAAAAAAATGAAACACTAGTAAATAAATAAAAATAAAAATAAAATAAACATAGAAAAATTAAAAGTAAAAATAAAAAATAAAATTAAAATAAACATAGATGAAATAAAACTAGTTAAAATAAAATAAATAAATAAACATAAAATAAGCAATAAAGCATTTGGACAAAACAAATAAAAACTGAACAAAAAAAATCTGGAAAACAATCTCACAATAGAGGCTCCCCCCACAAACAGCATGATACTGAATTAGGAGCAAGAAATTTCTCACAATAGGGTACCAAGCTTCTAATCAGAGGCAAACATTAAATACATATACATATATATATATGTACGTATTGACTGATAAAAACATATTATAGAGTATTATAGCTATTTTGTCTGGTACATACTTATACGTGACATACGTATGGGTATGTATGTATATACATTGTACATACTAAATGAGCAGCATCAAAAACCTGCATGAAGGGAGTGTGTCTTCGGGTTCATGTCAAGCAAAACCTCCACGCGAGAAAGCTCCGCGAAAGAAGAGCGCCAAGGTTGAGCCGCGAAAGCAGCGGCAAAGGCAGATAGATAATTAGTAGAAACGCGTTCAAATATTCATGTGTAACATCATTTACCGACATTTTTCCGCCAAAGCAACCGCGAAAGATATCGCGAAACACATGTCGCCGCAAAAGCAAACACTGTGCGTGCGAAAGAACCACGAAAGCCATCGCGAAAGCTTGTGATGATCAGAACCACTTCGCTACCCGGTTTTCGACGCCGCTCAAATACTTACCGTGTTATATAATGTTATATATATATATATATATATCATATGCATTTATATCCCATTATATCCTATTGTATCTTATTATATCATATTGTATAATATAATATTCTATTAGTGTAAAATCCTATTATATCTTATTTTGTCCTTTTGATCTTCTCTTCTCTGGCACCGATCCAGGCTGAGGCTGAAAGGATGGGGTCACCTGGGCTTGGCCATGATATTTCCCATAGGAATATTTACAAACCATCCAGTTTTTATGGAGATGGGATGGGATGTTTCCTGAATTTCCTGGCTCAATGGAGTGTTTGATGGTTTTGGCGGCACACTTTTGGACAGTTTGAGGCCACTTTTGGTTTGTATGTCGAATTTTCCTGCTGTCGCAACAGCTTCAAGAAATTTGGCACGGTAAGACTGGCAATTCAATGCCTCAAGGGTGAAATTGGTATGGGTCAAAACCATTCAAAAGCTATGATGCCATATTCGCATGTATTTGGTGGGATGAATTCACAAACATCCAAAACACTCATTGCCAATACTTTTACATGAACACCAGCGTAGGGTTTTGATCCATGGCCAAATGACCGGGACTTGTTTGAGAGGAAAAGCCACAGAAAACCTTCATATTTAAAGATATTAAAAATGATATTACATGTAAATAACATCATTTCCATTCATTTCCTGCAACATTTTCCTTGAACCAGTCCTTTGACAAACAGCTTTCCAGGATAGCTCAATGGACCTACCGTTGTCGCAAGTGCGGCGCGGAGACCTCAGGACGAAGGATGGTCATAGCAGCATCCGGGAATTATACTGGATATGTAATTACGGTATAACTATGGGATATATATATATATATATATATGGATTATTGGATATATGGGATATATGATAAATACATATATCTATCTATCTATCAATCTATCGATCTATCGATCTATCTATCGATCTATCTATCTATCTATTTATCTATCTATCTATAGATAGTATATGGATATATGGGATAACCATGATAAATAAAAGACATGGGATGCCATTCTACTGGAAATTCCGGGGATTCTGCCGATTTCCATTCTGGGATATCATGAGGCTAGGGTGATGAACACCAGAGAACTGGCGCCTGGAGGTGAGTTTGTTCCACGACCTGGATGTCTTGCCACATCAGAAAGGAGGGCAACGACAGGCTGACGGATTTTTGCCCAACACTTCCCAGCGTGTCCTGGAATTACTAGGGATATTTGATGATACTTATGGGATTTTACCGGACGTATTTTATCTATATATATATAATTCCTTCCCCATCTTCCCCCCTTTTCTCAAAAGCATCCGCCGGACATCCACCATGTTACAGGGAAAGGGATTAAGAAGGTGCAAACTAGAGCTGCATGGCACGAGTTCTATTTGAGATTTGATTCACTGGTTATGCTGGTTATGCATCTATCTCTACACACATTATTGCAATTTCCACTTCCACACCTGCACCACTGTGAAGAACAACTCACAAGACATGCTGCACGAGGCAGGCTACGGGGACTGGCGCAGTGATGCTGTTGCAGCGGCCGCAGCTGGAGATGACATTTGCACCTCAATGCCGCTGGGCCAACGGCAACGGCCGAAACGGTCAGCTTGCGGCCGATGGGAATTGGGGGGAACTACTGGGGCCCGAAATGGTAAGTTTCAGACTGGTCATTCTACATCCATAGTGTGATGAGTGTGATGTGCTTAGATATAGTTATCTCAATAATTGTTTTGGCTGCACTTAAGGTAGACACGAAACGTCAAAAAAACAATTGATTCTTGGGTTTGCCAACATAAAATGATCAACAAGAAAGTGATTTCAACCCTTGCAACTGGGAGATTTTGTGGTACAGGAAAGCCCGTTCAAGTGTTTTAATGTGGATGATTGCAAGCAAATTCAATAGTGGGAACTCCTGTCAACCAACCCTCAATCGCAGAATTGGTTGAAGAGAGAAGTTTACAGGAAGCCCCTACCTAGATTGAAATGCACAAAAACCATGTTTTCCTGCAACATTTCCTTAGAATTTATTGACAACAATGAATTCCATTGACAACAGCGGATACTTTGGTGGAGCCAGGGCATTTTGGGGCGGCTTGAGACCTCAGGTTTGTGCAGCCGATGAAGTGGATGGGTGACATCAGCGCGCAGACGGGACGTTGGGGGCGCCCGGATTTTTCGATGAAAGGTGAATGGATTTTTGTGGATGGATTAAGCACACAACATTTGGATCCACAAATGAATGTACTGGATTTCACCACGCAAAAAATTGACCGCCTTCAACCATGCTTTAATTGAAGAGACAAACTTGCTTGATTCGATGTTTGACGAGGATCAAGATGGCCAATCATAGGACATCGAACTACTCGGCCTCAATTTAATTCCACCATCCACCCCATAATTAATCCAGTCTTATTAAGTCTTATTGTTCAGAAATGATGAAACTACTGTACCAGTCTCAAGATCTCTATGGTTCCTTTCAAGCAGAGAGTTGATTGGTATCACAATGGGGTATCCCAAGACTTGACCAATGGCATATTATACATTGGTGATTTCGTTGGATTTAACTAAATAATCCAGTTTAATGATAATGCGAACATGCTGTGAATATAATTGGAGTATAATCCCAAGTACAACCTTACCCTTTGGCAATCTAGCATGTCTTTTAACATAGTCATGATGGATGAAAACAACCATGTTTCATAGGTAAATCACCTGGAAATGGATAGCTTTCATTCCTAATATGGACAGTGATTTTCTGAACCATCAAAATTGAGTGGATCATATGGGGACTTCCCCAGAGCAAGGCCTGATTTGTGGCAATGGCTTGTGCAAGCAGAAGTTGGGAGGATTCAGCCGAGAGCACAGCGATACGATTGTCAGCCCCATGCGGATGGCCCAATATTTTTCTGGCAGAACGATTTTACCATTTGGTAAACATACAAAAAGCTATTGAAAATGGCCATAGAAATAGTTGATTTGCCCACAAACAATGGTGATGTTCCATAGTTATGTTTGTTTACCAGAGGGTACATCGGATGACTATAGGTCTAAGATGGTCTAAGCATCCCAGTTTCTTCGCAGTGACAGTCATGCCGAGTCATGCCGACCCGTTGCAGTTTTGATCCTGTCGGATCCTGTCGGATCAAGGTTGGCATGGTCTGCCCTGCTCCTGTGGTGAGTGGCAGCCACTCGATTTTGAGTTAGCGACTGGATGGGGGGGATGGGGCCCGGTGATCTCCACGTCATCCCGTGATCCCGGTCATCGCCATTTCATCCCAGGAGTCCCGCCTTCCAGATTCACAATGCCCGCAGGGGAAGCCCAGGACATGGCGACATCGGGGACATGGCTGGGATGATCCCCAGATGGCGATGGGAGCTGGTGGGGTCAAGACACCCGATGGGAGCCATGGGGGACGAACGATCAGCAGGGTTACTGGCGCCAGTTACGATCGGTGGAATGATCCTATTTGAACCATGGAATGATAGGTCCCCAACTAAGTTGGGATATAAAATGATATAAACAGAACATTACATCTGATACTTGTTTGTTTGATCCCAAGGTCTTCCGCAGCTATCAATATCTTAGGATCGGATTTTGAGAACATGAAACATAAGGTAATTTAATCAATTGAATAAGATTCATGGAACTTTGAACACAGAAACCACGTCGCCTTGAACATTTGTACCCTCATAGACATAGAGATATCATATGATATCATCGTCAACTGCCAATGTGGTAATGGCTCGAACAGTTTGCCGTAAAAACATCTAAAAGAAAGACAAAAGGGTTTGTCCAACAGTACCCCAAAATTCAATGGTTAACTCGGTTTAAATCATCAATTCCCATTCATTTCTGTGCGAACCAGTCTGAGGTGAGCCAGAAATTGCAAATGTATGGGGGAAAAATTATGATCAACCAGTGGATAATTTGAGGTACCCTATTTTCAGACAACCCACGATACAATAATCCACGGGTCCAACGGTACGTGTGACCATAGATCCATCAGTTAGCCTATTTGCAAACCAACCTATCGTTTTTGGGGCGTTCCTTGGGTATGCCACGCAAAAGACCAGGTGGCTCATGGCAATCCATCGACCCCAGGTCTTGACTGCATGCCTGCGGACAGACCCACAAGGGGACCGGCGCCAGAAGCAGTCTTCGAGGAGCAAAAAAGGATCGCAGGGGACTGTGCAGGAATATCCCACCAAAAGATCCAAAAGTTGGCAAGGTTCAGATTCTAAGTGGATGATGTGCGATGGTCAAGTTAGGTGCAATGCGAACTCGATGCAAAGTATGCTGTCATAAGCTTTGTGGAAACCTTGAGCATGGACAACATGCAAGCATTCTCGAAAAATATTCAGGTTGGTTACACAGCCATGTTCGGCCTTTATTTCCTGCTTTGTTGGACCAGATTTCACTCGGCAACCCACTGCAAGGATTGCCTTTGGCTGCTGCATGTGGCTGATGCTTCAGCTATTTCCGCCAAACAGGTGAAATCAGGGTATCCACAAGCCACAACATTTCGAAGCCATGAATGAAGAAATCTTGAAATCGTTTGGCTCGAAATGGGGGTATGCGCCATTTCATGGCGGCTATCTCAAAACATCTGTTAACTATTTTGTTTTTTTTGAACCGTGGGATGACTTTGGGGTTCGCCCATCCGACCGAACAGCAGATGTCTGAAGCGATGGAGGGTGCTGCGGGTGCCATCCCTATCTCGGCCGCAGGGCAGATACTGCTGCGCAGCATCCATCCGGAGGCGGCTCGGGTCTGCTGGGTAGACCCATGGTAGACCCCTGCAATCTGGGCTGGTCAAAGATTAAGATTCAAGACCAAGGAGCCCGTAGACGGCCCGTAGGTTCTGACTCTTTTTAAGTAATGATCTTCCATGGGATGTTATAGCTGAATTGAACTGGTACTAAGTATATCATAACCTAGATCTGGAATGCCAGGCTTCAAGGGAATCTTGTCAGCTGGAGTGTGCTCGGATGGTCTCGGAATTTAGCAAATGGTTTGCCAAATCCATGATACTTATTCATACTTGAGATATCTGGAATATATGGCATAATCCAAAAGCCCAGTTCCCAACCATATGTTCTAAGATCACTCAGCTCAGGAATCCCAATAGCTAAATTGCAAGCACCATTACAGTCACCATGCATCCATGCTCACAGCCTCTGCCAGCTCTACAGCGATCTGGGCCTACTATTGCTCTTCCTGGGCATTGTGGTGGGCCTGCATTTCCTCTACTATGAGGTGCCAAGCCCATTTAATGTTATTCAACGAGCAACCACAGGGATTTACTGTAATATTATTCAACCATCTAAGATGGGGAGATATATCCAGTGCTGATCTGGTTGGAACAAACTTGAGGCTGGAAAGGTTCCCAAAAATTGGCGCCCCAAACCTTCATTCTTGGGCCGTTGGCGGGGGGGAACATGACAAACAACATTCAGAGAATTGGACAAAGGCGCCGTTGTTTCTAAGGTTATGTCCAAATCACCAATATTTTTAAATTACTGGATGTAAGCACTAGACTCTAGACGACAGTATGGTCCGGAGATAATGCAGAAGAAGATATGATGATGAACGATGAAAGATGAATGACGATTAAGAAGAAGAAGAAGAAGAAGAAGATGATGATGATGATGATGATGACTGATGACTGATGACTGATAAAATATGCATCTACAGTTTGATACATGTTTTCTCCGCACAGGTGTTTGCTCCAGGGCTGCCACCTGAATGACAGTTAGGGAAACAATGTCAATGGATTCTAGCTGGATTCGATATGTTGGCAAACCACCTATGCTGTTACAGACGCCCTCACACACACACAAAAGCTTTACACAGATGTCTGTACACAAAGAAGCCGTTACACAGAGCGGCTTTTACACCCAAACGCTTTTCACACAGAAGCCTTTTCACAGACGCTTTTACACACACACACAAGCTTTTACACGCAGATGCCTTTACAAAAAGATGCTTTAAAGTTCAATTAAACTATTTGGATGGATATTTGAGCTTTTTGGATCATGCCAAAGGCTTTGTGACTGACTCATGGTGTATTACTTCCATTCTTGGATCGCAAACAAAATGGGGCGCCAATTTGTTCAACACTCACTAGTGGAAAGGGGGGGTCAGGGCGGGCAAACAAAACATGAAACATGAGATTATAACTATGATTCTGAACATTTGTCATTGTTTAATGTGACTTTCTTTGCCACAAACGTTTCTTCCACACTTCCCAGCCTGGGTTTCTCATGTTTCTTCCCAGACTTCCCAGTCTGGGTTTTACCTACTACTTGTCTTTCTTCCCAAGTAGATTTTCTGGGTAGCTTGGGGCATCATCAACATTATCACCATCACCGTAAAATACCGTCACCTTTAGTTGTTCCATCATCAATATCATCATCAAAATCAACATCAAATCGAGATCATTCATCGTCATATTTTGTGCATTCTCTTCTCGTGTCCCCCTCCTGCTTTCTTGCGGGCCATACTGTCGTCTAGCTTTGATGTCTTGGATGTATCCCTGCATTAGACGCGACAAGTGAGGGGTCTACAAGTGGATTGCCCATACTAGTGTCCATTCAAACAATGAAAAACGGAGGTTATTGCCACAGCGCGGCTTCCCAAACAAAGGCATTTGATCGTTTCATAGGGACTTGGGTCCTGTTTTGGGCCCTGAATTTCCCCTCAGATTTGTTGGGTTCATCTCCTGCTCGTTGTGCCCGCCAGGTGGCCATGCTGTGGAAACCCGTCAATCGACCGATCTACATGCAGCTCTGGTTGGCCATGGTTGCATCATTCTTTTCCGGCCAAAGTCTCAGGTCCTGAGAAGAGTCGAACTGAACTGATATCCCGTCCGGTGATCAATCATGGCTGGCTGGAAAGTTCCCTGTAGATGGAGGTTTGAATGTAAACATTAATGTAAACATAATCTATGTGGGGAATTTTCCATTTGGACCCTGGGCCTTGAGGCTCGATCACATAAGCGGCTGTTGGAATCACCTGAACTAGGGACTTGCATGTTTTGAAACTATTTGAGAACCAATAGTATCCATTGGTGGAGTCGCTCCGTGATCTCTGGACCGAGGTTTAGGCCTCTTTTTCCTCTATGCTTGGGCTGGATTGCCTCCTGGCAGAATCACTGGACGTCTGTCATGGGATTCTCAACTTCAGCTGCCAGAATCCGAGACTGAGGTATTCGTGACACCATCGAGTAGCCAAGGATGATCAGGTTCGCAAGGATGCTGCAAGATGGTGAAGTTACTGTATCCAGCTCTTGTTGGTCAGTTGAATCCATCTGTTTTTGTAATTTTTGGTTAGTTGCATCGGTTGCATCCATGTATTGGTTGGCCATTTTGTTGGGTCCTGGCAATGGAACACTCCCCATTGGGATTTCCCATTGCCATGATTACCAGTCTGTACATCCCCCCTATTCTTATTCCCAGAGTTGGATCAAGGGAACATGTGCACTACCTTCAAATTTCTTCATGGTGAAAACCAGGGTTTCTGGCGAACATGTTCCCTCAAACCGAACTCCCAAAAAAGAATCAACGAAATAGAACAGTAAAATCTCACTAAAATCCTAGCTCTCTCCTTTTGGGGTGCTATATCTCATGAGTTGACCGCATTTGATGGCCGCCAGGTGAACGGAGAACACCGGCGTTTCCGGCGGTTTCCGGCTTCGACGACGGCTTCGAGGAGGGCGCGACGACGGCGTGACAAAATGGATGCCATGGCTGGAGGAAACAACGGGAGGGATGAAGCATCAAACATGGGGATATCAACCAAGAATTCTTCATGGAAATTCATTGCAATATATTGTATTTTGTATTTATTGATTCTGATGTAATGCTAATCGTAATGATATATAATACTTATATGTATATACCTATACATATACATATATAGGAAGACACACAAATGCATAAATAGAACTTTATATATATATAAATAGAGACAGATGCATAGCCACTACGACAAGAGGGATTCCAACAAAAAGGGGAACTTTCGAACCCATATTTCCTGGAGAGTAGAGGGTTCCAACCCAAGACTAGCGAGATGAAGCGAGCCGTCTGGATCTGATGATGACTTGCTGTCCATGTTTCGCAGCTGTAGAGACATGGAGATCATTGGCCCCCCTCAGCCTTGGAACACAACAGCCTCAGTGGCCAAGGTAGCCAAAAAGATCGACTGAAACCACTGGCATGGTATCCACAGATTGCCACAGGCCCTCCTTTGGGCTACAAAAAACAGAGACACCAGAGTGTTTGGCCAGGCCCTACTTTTTTTGGTGCATTGAACCCAGTTGTTCGTTGAATGGTGGGTTACACTGTCTCATTTTGAAAGCAACCTTGTTATGTCGAACTAGTTGGTGGTTTTAAATCGTGTTATCTTCAACATTGTTCAACCATAGGTGTGAGGATCTCCAATGACCAGCACATTTTTTGAGGGAGTAGCCACTAGCCCCACCACCAACCAGCTAAGTCCTTACTGGGTGTTGGCTTTTCACCCACAGCTCACCAAGCGCCCGCGTGATGTCGGTGCTCTTCGCGGCATCCTTCAACATCGTTTCCAGTGCAGTGGAGCTCAATGGTGTTATCGTGGATGTAGATGAGTGATTGGGGTTCATAAAACAACTTACATCTGGAGGACACCCAATTGATTGAGTAGAATAGAAACCCCGGTTGAAAAATAAAAACATGGGATTCCCCAAAATTTGGAAAATTATACCCTGAAATTAAGCAGGCCAGGGGTTTATTACTCCGGAGTTGACATTCACGAGCTCTTTTTGACCCAGGTCAGTATCATCTTGGTGAACAAGCAGATTGCGTCAGTATGTGGTCACACCCCCAGATGGCAGCTCCGTCCGTTGTGTGTGTGAAACCTGCTGTAATGCCTGAAAAATTGCAGATTGATTTGCATACGCTGCAATCATCAATCATGTGTGCTTATCCCTGTATTGAGACTTCATTTCCAGATTGTTTTTCTGTTGCTTCATTCCTCGATTTGTTGCTTCCTTATTCCTAAGTTACCTTAGCTACAAAAGTTACTAAAGTGACCCTCTGGTAAACTAACATAGCTATGGAAAGATCCACCATTTTTAATGGATAATTCCACTATTTCTATGGCCATTTTTCAATAGCTATTTTGACATAACCAGAGGGTACCTAGATTCCCAGTTTCCTCACTTTTTGGTCAACCAAAAGCTGCCCCACTCTGGGCCGACCATTGGTGGGGCGCAAGGCTTCGACTTCATCCTGACCATGCTCTTCCTGAACTTCCTCACAACTGCGTTGCAAGCCCAAGGGGGGGTCGGGACATGCGGTGATATAGATATATATATATATAATATATAATATGTATATATATATAACTAGGGTTAACTGACCTGAAAAATATTCTCAGTTACCAAGCAATAGGTCGACTAATGACGGATCAGAGGTTGGCAATCGAACTTTTTAAGCGGTTTGCTGCTTGATTTTGAATGCCAAAGTTTATTCACCATGTGTTGAATATTATTTTATTGTGGCAAGGGTTCAGACTACGTAGTTACATCATGTATCATCATCATGTTATATCCATATTTTGAAAATCATTCTTTTTATTTCGGCCATTTTTGGGCAATTTTTTGGTCCACTTTGCCATACCTTTTTCTGGGGACCTGCGGTCCCCTGGCCGACCACCTGGTCGGCTTAGGACTCTCCTTGAGGGTCTGGCGGCGCTTCGGTGGTTTGAGAAGAAACACTTGCCCACCCGAGAACGTATCGTGGCTATGGCGATGGATTTCAGCGCCATGAATCAGTTCAAGCATGTTCCCCTATCAAAACCTCTAGATCAACTATATGATCAATGGATATCAGCGGTATCAGAGGGTTATCTTGTCGTGCTCCAAAAGGAAAACGAAGGAACTAAGGGTCGGGAAAGCCGGGAAACCTCGTCACCAGTTTCAGGATCCATCTAAGGGGAGTCCATCACTTTGAGCCAAGCTGCTTTCTGTTGCTGCCCCTGAAATTTCTCACAACAGATGGGTGGGGGAAACATTTATTCTGAATATTCTAATGTTTTCAAACATATCACCTAATATATCCTCATATGAACTTATAGGATCCAATTACATATCATGCCAATAGAGCACTTTTAGACATGCGTGGCGGTTGGTTTTTTCGAGTTCTGTGCGAAGCTGCTTTTGTGCACACCAGCTTTGTAGCCCTACCCAACAACAACAACAACAACAACAACAACAACAACAACAACAACAATAGAAACAATAATAACAATAAAATCACCATACTTCATAATCACAATGGCAATCAAAATCATCATATGTAGATATGTTGAGATAATTTGCCGGTGGTCCCTGGTCGCCCCTTCTTGCAGCGCGCTGAGGATGGATTGTTGCAGGTGCGCCAGACACTGAGAACCACTTACCCTTTGTGAATGGCTAACAGTTTGCCATGGAAGCCATGGCCCATTTAGTTCGATGATTTACCTGATTTGCCTACTAGAGATGTTTGAACATGGTGTTTTTCCATAGCTATGTATATATATATATATGAGTGTATCACATATATATATATATATTAAATTACCAGAGGGTAGAGCAAATATCATTTTCTTTCCGGTTTGTGATCGCAAGGTGCCGGGAAAGGTCGGTAAAAAGACACTGAAGATGGGATCAAATAGACCGTCATCGGTCTTGGAGCCTTGCACCTTGTTGCATCTAAAAAGACGTCAAACCTCCACAGGTTTTCAACATTGCTTGAGGTGTGAAAGATTTTGGGAGCCAAGTGTCTAGGTTCATCTTGATTTCCTCATGTTTATATAAGACCCAAGCAAAAATCATCGGTTTCCGCTGCCAAGAAACCGGTCTCCATGTTCCAGGAATGGCCTTGAGCACGGTGCTGCTCAACAACTGCAGCAATGAGGTGCCCTGAACACCAGAGGGTCCATTATTCACAAGCCATAGTTCAATATCATATCACACACACACACATACATATATATATATACATACATAGATACACATATATATATACATATGCTAGCCCCCCCCGAGATCCACTTTTGAAGCTGTTTGCAATGAGCTTGAGCATGTATGTTTACAAATTTTGGTTTTCTTTAAGATTTAGATAAAGATGTTGTAGGGCTTATTCATGAATCTGATGTAGAATCTAAGCAAGTTTGACAAGATATTGCTAATCAATATAAGCAAAATAAACATTTTACAGTAAAAAGTAATGTGCTTGGTTTAGATAATGAAGAAAGTAGAATCAGGTTAGGTATAGAGAGAACTAAATCTGGTGAAACTACTACTTTGGAGAAAAACCAATTAATTAGAATAAAACCTATTTTGAACTCTAAGAAAAAAATAATTCACAGATAAGCAAATAAAAGAAATACCTAAAAATAATACTTCTCTATTCTCCTGTGCACATCAATATACTAATGCCAAAAAAATATTGCCTGTGCATACCACTAATTAAAATGATAATACATAATTAGTGAGACAAGAAAATATTTCTTAAGTAGTTTAAATTACAGCACACATATAGCAAACATATTTAGTTACCTAATCTTAATAGCTATATAAGTAAATTTAGAAAATACTGGTGCAACTGAGTTGTTAAACCTCGTGTTACCTCTATTGCTATTAACCCTATTATTATTGTTTCAAGCTTACTAGAAAGTTTTACATTAAGCTCATCGGTAAGTATACTATATAATTCTTCTACTATCTTTAGTCTCTTATTAAGTATATTTTGCCTAGATTGCATATCTTGCAACTTTGCTGTTAAAGAATATATTGGCTCGTAGTTAGGCATTTCCAAAAAACACCTGGTATATCCAATACATCACTATGCACATTAATAGAATATTTCTCTTGAAAAAAACCACTATTCTAATTGAAATCTCTTTTTTAGATAAAGACATTGCACCTTTTCTTGCAAGCTCTTCGTGTATTGGTTGAGTGTTTTCTAGTAATCTTTCCACAGAATTTTCTAAAGAGCTTAGTTTAACAGATTGAGCTAAAGCGTAAGATACAGCACGTTTAGTAAAAATGCTAATTTGATTAAAAACTATTAAGTCGCTTTCTTCGTTTGTAGAAATAGTTGAATTATCTGATGAGTACAAACATCTCATCATCGCACTTTCATATAAAATATTGTCTTGAGAAGAAGATAACATGCGTTTATATAGTTTTCAAAAAACGATAAAACATATTTTCTTTGATTATGGGTACCTCCCCATATCACTACAGATCCAAATTTCAATTAAGATACTTCTACTGTTTCATTGTCAAATTGTTTAGAAACATATACAGAATCTTCTATCTTGCTTGTTCCTATATTATATTGCTGAAAGTACTGCTCTAAGCTTTTCATATCATATGATTTAGGATTACAGTACCCATAACAATGAAACATTGCTTTATTATTGCTGTTAATGTTAGATATGCTATTACTATTAGATTAAATACTATTAGACATGAAAACATTGTATGTATAAACTAATGTACTTATATAATATTATAACCACTTTTTTTTTAGTAAAATAGTATTGATGACATGTAGAAGTTTATTTATATTCAAAGACTATTTAATACATACATAAGTATGATGATAAAATAATATAAGAATATTTATACATTAAGCAAATGCGCCTTTACTTTGTAATTACAGCAATATTCTATTACCATTTAAAAAATGCATATACTATATTTTTGTAAAACGAGCACTAACTAAAATTAAGATATTCACTAATCAACATTAAAAAATGAGTAAAATTACTATTGTGTTAGATGTGTTTATTATACATAATCAACTGCATATTGCAAATCTTATATAGTTAAAATAGTAAAGAGCCATATATAATATCTACTATAAAATTTTCACTTACATTTATAATATTAAATAACATATCAAAATTCTTGCAACTTGCAAACATATTGCTTACTATGATCACGTTCCTGAAAGGAATTTTCTAAAAACATCGCAACTTTTCTGAACGCTTGTAATATATATATATAAAGAGAATGGCAATAACCCCAAAACCTCAAAACAAAAAAAAAGACAAAACTTTGAAGATACTTTTTGGTTTAGCCTCATTTTTTTTGGTTTTCCTTGTGTTTTTTTGTTTTTTGATGTTGAAATGCAAAAACCAACAAAAACCTTGAGTTTTTTGTTTTTTTGAAGGTTTATGGTTGGAGAAAATCACCAAAAACCAAACAACTCAAGTTTTTTTGTTTTTGCATTTCAAAACCAAAAAAACCGCAAGGAAAACTAACAAAAACAATCTTTTGAGGCTAAACCAAAGAGTCTCTTCAAAGTTTTGTTTTTTTTTGTTTTTTGGTTTTGAGGTTTTGGGGTTATTGTGATTCTCTACATATTACAAGCTTTCAGATATACCAAGATAACAAAACAGGGTTTATCTTATCTATGTGTGTGTGTCTTATATGTATATATATATATGTATGTGCACGTGTCTTGAAGCACATGATACAAGAGGCTCTGAGGTGGATCTCAGGGGGGGTACCATATATATATAGATACATGCAATGGCTTGTTGTGGGCCCGCGTGTTTGTTGTTGTTGTTGTTGTTGTTGTTGTTGGTACAAACAAAGACTGGGGCCCTCAGAATAAGGTACCCGAGCTTATTTTGGAATTTGCTTGGTGTCCCTTAAGGGCGTCCTTGGAGTTTTGCACCGTTTTAAAAAGAATTTTGGTGCAGACTTTTGGCTCCTTTTTTTCGCTTGGTAAAAGCTTGTTGGGCTCCTTTTTGGACCTTTTTGGCGCCGAAATCTTGCAAAAAGGGGTCCAGCAGGTTCGCTTTGTATCAGTGTGATTTTTCAGGTTGCTGGACCCCTTTTTGGTGATCCTGCAGCCCAAATCTGGCAAAAAGGGGTCCCGCAGCCTGTTCGTTTGGAGTTCCATGATCCAGCCTTTCATTTTCTAGCTGCTGGGCCCCTTTTTGTGTTGCCGGCGTTCTGGATCCTCCAAAAAGGGGTCCAGCGGCACCTGACTTCAGATTTGTA